>ERZ827088.9-NODE-9-length-279529-cov-9.842626_pt1 | contig 279529 bp, 236 predicted proteins | sample MGYA00519922_ERZ827088 | MGnify/ENA primary metagenome ERZ827088 (study PRJEB31778, sample SAMEA3449254) | human gut metagenome | biome: human gut; feature: human-associated habitat; material: faeces | place: United Kingdom | collected 2010/2012 ... | reverse complement strand
AAAAACAAAACCCTGGAGTTTGTCTTGCGACAGGGACAACAGGGGATTACTACGCAAATATAGGGAGTATATCTCGTTTATACAAGGATTTTATGGCTTTTCTGGATTGATTTTAAAAAGAATAGAGGCTTGTTCCCTGGAATGTAGTATTTACTACTTTTAGTATTTTAGTATATTAGTACGCTTTTCTTTTGGAGGATTTGGGCGTTCCCGTAAACGGTCGGGCTTTCCGCCTCCAAGTCCTCGCCTAAAGGCTGTGGGCTTTCCACTGCAATCCCTAACGCATGAATACACCCACCCACCCGATTAAGGTAGGCTATTTCCGGATAGAGCCGTTCGGTGAAGCCAGCCGGATAAAAGCCGCCTGACTTTTCACTGATCGGCACAATCCGGGTACTCCGGTAGCCGATTGTCGAACCCGGTTTTAACCCCCCTTTCAGGGGAGAGAGGTATTTTAGTTTTTCCGGCGTGGCCGCCTTGCGTTTACCTTGACCGGGGTTTTTGTCTGCAAAGGTCAAACGGCTTTTTCCATATCCCAAGTTGAGCCGCAAGCGGCTTTTAGAAAAAATCTCCAGCCTGGCTAAAGCCAGGTAGTATTTTTCCTAAAAAACTTGTGCTATGGAAAAAAACGTTTGGGGTGTTCTCATACAAAAACCCCTCGGAACTCAAGGTAAACGCAAGATGACCACACCGACAGCCCCGAAAAACCAAAATGAGGTTGTCTTGATACAAAAACATCGGAATCTTAGGCATCCGCAAGGTTTTTTGGGGGGGAGAGGGTGCGAGGTGGGGAGTTTACTATCGGAAAAAATCAGGTAGTAAATACTAAATTTAGTATATACTAAAATACTACTTTTTCATATAATTATCTGATAAACAGTTAGTTAAATGTTGTTTAAATACTTGCATATCTCAAATAAAAGTGCTATATTAGAGGTATAGAAAAAGAGATAACAACCTTTAGAACTGGCTCACCCACCAGGATAAAGAACGGGGGACGTAGTTATGAAAACTGATTATTTCGACAAGGCAGCGCAACAGTTTGCAAATTTGATGATCGAGAAGATCCAGCAGGTAGAGGACAATTGGCAAAAGCCTTGGATCACCATTGCGGCGAATACACGCAATTTCTTTCCGCAGAACCTCACAGGACGCAGGTACGCCGGAGGTAACGCCTTTTTACTTCTTTTCCTTTGCGAGAAATTCCAGTACCAGACACCCGTATTTATGACATTCAACCAGGCGAAAGAGGCCGGGATCTCCGTGCTGAAAGGATCGAAATCGTTTCCGGTCTATTACTTCCTTTTCTACGTGTACCACAAGGAAACACGCAAGAAAATAACCTTTGAGGAATACAAGGCGTTAAGCCGGGAGCAGCAACAGGAATACAACGTTATACCGACCTATAAATATTACTCGGTCTTTAACCTGGATCAGACCAATTTTTCGGACGTGAGGCCGGAAGAATGGGAAGCGTTAAGGGAGAAGTTCAGAGGGGGACAGGCAGAGCAGCCCGACGGGACAACCGGAGAGGCGCACCCCGAAATAGACGCCATGCTGGAGGCGAAAAGCTGGTTTTGCCCGATACGGGAGCAGCAAGGCGACAGGGCTTTCTATTCTCCTTTAGCCGATTATATCGTAGTGCCGCTTCGCTCGCAGTTCGTCGATATGCAGAGCTTTTACGAAACGCTTCTGCATGAAATGGGACATTCCACGGGACACCCCACCCGATTGAACCGGGATCTTGCGCACCCGTTCGGATCAGAGGAATACGGCAAGGAGGAATTAACGGCCGAGTTCGCCGCAGCCCTGGCAGGAATGTTTTTCGGGATAGCCGAACATATACGCACTGAAAACGCAGCTTATCTGAAAAGCTGGATAAAGGCGATCCGGGAAGAACCCAAGTTCATTTTAAACGTACTGGCCGACGCTATGAAAATTGTCAAGATGATAGCCGGGAAACTGAATATCTCCGTAGAAAGCGAGGAAACGGCAGCAGATGAAGCGGAACAGGTGGCATGATACAAGGAAGATCCCCCGAAAGGGGGACAGCCTTTCGGGGGGAGTTCTTTTTGGCACTCGCCCCAAAAAGAACCAAAAAACGCTTTGCCGCTACACTCCGTTTCGCTTTCATAGCTCTGATAATGCGTTTTTTGATTGGATAGATATATATTTGTAGATAAAATAATGTAATATGAACAAACCGAAGATTATACAGATTATTGATGTTGTTTCCAATGCGATAGCAGGAAACCGTATCGACGAGGATTTTATAAAGAGTTGTATTTACGGAAAAGTGGATGCGGAACTGTATGCGCATCTTTTAGGCAAATACAGGGGGTATGACGGGGATTTCTTTCAGTTTTATTTGGGGACGGACGATCGGATAAACCGGGCTTTGCTGGAGAACCTGGGGATTAAGGTCGAACCCGACAAATATCCGGACTATGATAGCCGGATTGTTGCGCAGGTCGTCCAGGGAAAGAAAAGGTTTGATATTTATCCTTTCGAGTTGGAAGCCTTTAACAGATATGCCATGTTTGGCAATAATAATGCGCTTTCATGCCTGAAAGGGATTTCCCCGACAGCCGGGCAGACCGTCCGGGAAAACGGTATTAACGAGTATGGAAACGCCTTGAATTGGTCGCTGTTCTGGATAAAGGCAAATCCGGAGGACAAAGCCCTGTTAGTGGATCACGTTTTGAATATCCCCGAACGATGATAGCGGAATATTTCATTTACCGGAGAAAGGGGGATAAAGAGCCGTTTATCTCCCTGGGGGAAATGCCGCAATACGGGTTAAGGCCGAAACAGAAGTTTACCGGGAAAAAACTTAAAATAGAGGTGATCCGCAGGCTTTCCGGTGTGGAAATCGAGCAGACGGCCACCACTCCGCAGATAAACGCCTATATCGAGGCGAATATCTATGATACCGAACGTTGGCCGGAGTACCGGAAGTTATACCGACAGGTGGCCGGAGAGGTGGAAACCGTGGCCGACATCTTTACGCTCCAGTATATTTTAGTGGCCGAACTGGAGGATCAGACCAGGACGGGAAAGGACTGCCAGCCGCAGCCGACAGATCCGAAAGACGAGAGGCTGATACACCTAATCCGGTGCGAGCTTATGGGTGAACCCCTGGAAATGTACAAGACGATGATAAACCCGATCATCGCCTTAAAGAAACGTTTCGTTTGATACTACATCTACTAAAAATAGTAGATACTACTTTTAGTATTTTAGTTCGTACGCTCAATCCTGGGAGAAAAACTAATCGGGATATTCATTGAGTTCCCGGTATGCCTTAGCTAACTCTTCTTGGGTGTGACGTTTGAACTTTTTACGGCTTATGATGAAAGGCAACCTCTGATTCATTTCATTCTCGTACTCGTCCAGGAGATGTTTACCCCTTCCGGTAAGGACGACATGGGTACGGTCGTCGGAAAAGCGGATCTCTTTTAAATCTTCCATTGTATCTAATATACGGAGGATGATTTTCTCGTAAATGGGGGTACGCAGTAACGGGTGTGCGAGCATGGGGGAATTGTATTTTATATCGAAATTCTCGATGATCTCCGTCTGCACTTCCTCTATATGCTTGGGAAGTGCTTTTCCCAGCGTGTAGTAAACAGCTATCTGAAAGTCTTTGTAATTTGGAAACATGGGCGTATATGGTTTATTGGGAACGTGGATATTTTTAATATTTCCGTTCCGGGATTCTTCGGCCGAAAGATAAAAAAATCTCTCGAATAATCTTTGGGATAGATGCGCTTTTTTTAGTAAATACTAAAAATAGTATTTTTGTAATGCGCATTACAGTAGTGTATTTTGTAAACGTAACGTGTACTTATTCAAGTATTTTAGTAAAATGGGTATCTTTTATATCCGGTTATACTAATATTAGTATTTTAGTATTTTTGTAATGTACATTACAAAAATATCCGTATCTTTGCATTCAGATTGAAAAACAAAAGGCTTATGATAACGACGATCCAGTTTAAGACGTTGGACGACTTGTATCAGTTTTACAACGACGCAATTTTTAACGGTGAGCTTTCGGAATGTATCGTGAATATGTCCCGTCACGGTGGGGCGTTCGGCTTTTTCGCCGCCAACCGTTGGAGAGGGGACGGGCAGGAAAAAAAGGTCGTTCACGAGATCAGCATCAACCCCGATTTTATGAACCGGGAAGATCGGGACTGGCATTCTACCCTGGTACATGAAATGTGCCATTTGTGGCAGGAGGATTTCGGCAGGCCGAGCCGGGGAGGGTATCATAATTCGCAATGGGCTGACAAGATGATCCAGGTCGGACTGATGCCGTCCGACACCGGGGAGGCCGGAGGCAAAAGGACAGGCCAGAGCATTACGCATTATATCATTCCGGGAGGGAAGTTCGAGCAGGTTTTCAATACGCTAAGCCGGGAGGATCTGCAAAACTTGCGGCTTAGGTACAAGCCGACTTTGGCGGCCGTACCTACCCGGCCGATCCGCATCGCCGGAAGCGACGGGGACGAAACGGAAGAACCGGAAGATCCGGACGAGGGGGAGAGCAAAAGCGGAAAGCGGAAGAAATACACCTGTGGGTGCGGCTGTAACGTGTGGGGAAAATCCGGGCTGGTGTTAAGGTGCGGACTGTGCGACACTGATTTTACGGAACAATAGGAAACAGTGCAAAGGTCAGAAGCCCCCAGTAAAAACCCCGCCGGAGGCAGATTTCAAGCATACTCGTTTTACTAAAATACTAAGATAAGTCTATACTAATCTTAGTATTTTAGTATTATTGTAATGTGCATTACAATATAGGGGTATATGAAAAAGTGGGGATGTCGTAATACGTCAATTCGCCCCACTTTTAAGGCTTGACGTGCAATAGCCGTCAGCCCCCAGACGGACGGGAACCACCCCGGCCGCACACAAATATAGAAAATCTTCCGGATTTAACCAAACAGGTCGGGATCTTTCTTTTTCCCCCTGGCCTTGATACCGAAATCCTCACGCAGCATCTTTGCCAGTGAATTTTGTGCGTGGGCTGTACTCATTTCACCGCTGCAAACCTTATCGTCGTAATATGCACAACGGTCGTACACGTCTTTCAGCCGTCCGCTTTCCAGGATCTTGTCGAGTGCCCTTACCGGGGTGTTGTCGCTCGGATAGCTTAAAGCACCGTAAACCCAACGGTAAACGAACGTTTTTTTATGAAAGAATACGATTTAGACCACGAGAAAACTTTTATTTCTGCATTTCAAGCCGGAGAGGAGAAGGTTTTCCGGTATGTTTTTGAAAAATTTTATTCTTCGTTGTGTGTGTATTGTCTGCGTTTGATTCGGGAGGAATGGGTTGCAGCCGACCTGGTGCAGGAAGCTTTTGTAAAATTGTGGGAAAACAGACAGAATTTTAGTTCGCTTTTGACGATACGTTCCTATCTATATACAATCGTTCGTAATTCCGGCATCAATTATTTGCGGTATATGAAAATGAAGGCGGAAAAATTGTATATTGCTGATCTGATCGTGAAAGCGATTGCCGGTTCTTTGAGCGGGGAGGAAGTTGTGGAACTTCGTCTTTGGAGGGAAAGTAGTGAGGAGAATGAACGTTTGTATCAGGAACTGCTTACAATGGGGGGAATGGAATTGCAACAAAAGGAGGTTGCTCTATTTGTGCCGGAGACTGCCTGGAAAATGTTATCGGAAAAAGTATCGGGAAAACGGAAACACCGGGTCGGATCGAATATATTGAAGTATGCAGCGGTGGCTTGTGCTGTATTGGGAATTGCTGTTTCGGTTTTCTATATATCCGGGAATAAAACACCGGAAACGGTAGAAACCGTAGCTGTTGCACAGGTTTCGGTTCCGGCCATAGCACATGGTTCTTCTAAAGCAGTATTGATATTGGAGGATGGTTCTTCTGTAAAACTGGATCGGCAGAGCACTTTTCAAACTGCGGACGCTACAGTCCGGAATACAGAACATTCGGGTATAATTTCTTATAAAAAGACGGAAAAAACGGAAAAGAAAGAAGTGAAAATGAATCGGCTGATCGTACCCCGGGGAGGGGAGTATAGGGTCGAACTTGCCGACGGAACACTGGTGTATCTGAATGCCGAATCGGAACTGCAATATCCGGTTACCTTTATCGGTGAAAGCAGGGAAGTGACCTTGAGGGGAGAAGCTTATTTTAAAGTGACCAAGAACAATGAAAAGCCTTTTATTGTAAAATCCGACGACTTGTCGGTACAGGTGTGGGGAACGGAATTCAATCTGAACACTTTGAATCAGGAAGGTTATTATGCGGCAACTTTGGTGGAAGGGAGTGTGGAAGTGAAAGTTCCGGGCCGGCATTCGGTTTTTCTCGAACCTTCTCAGCAGGCACGGGTCGATTGTACGACTTCGGATATCACTTGTCTGAAAGTAAATACTTTACCTTATACGGCCTGGAAAGATGGGAAATTTGTGTTCAACCATGAGGATATGCAGCACATCACCATGAGACTGGAGAAATGGTACGATGTAGAATTCACATATTCCGAAGAAACTTTGAAAAACCTGAAGGTATTCGGGGTTATCAGCCGGTATGAGGATATTACAAAGGTACTGAAGCTATTGAGCGCTACAAGACTCGTCAGTTTCCGGTATGTGAATCATAAAATAATGGTGGTACCTTATCAAAGATCCTGATAAAAGGCAGGAAATCTGGACCATTTCCTGCCTGTTCAAGATAATAAATCCAATGTCCGTGCGGGACATGAATTGTTTAATTACTTAAAACTCTCAAATGTATGAAAAAAATGCGAACTAAACCGCTTTTCGGGCGGGGTAAATTGCAGAAAATGTTGCTGGTAACGCGTATCGGTTTGCTATGTATACTGGCGTTTAACATTACCGCGGCTGCAAATGTATTTTCACAGGCTTTTAATTTGAAAATGAAGAATGTTACTTTGGAAGAAGTGCTACTGGAAATTCAGAAAAAAAGTTCTTTCGATATCATCTGCAACAGCGAACAAATCAGTAATATTAAGAATCTTTCTGTGAAGGTAGAGAATGCGAATGTGGAAGAGATTTTGAAACAATGCCTGAAAGGGACCGTCCTGTCTTATGAAATTGTAGATAATACGGTGGTGATCTACGAACAAAAGCGGCTTGAAGCAGCTCCTCAGCAGACAAAGATTGTGATCAAAGGTTTGATACTGGAAGCGGACGGACGTCCGTTACCCGGGGCTGCCGTTTATTTAAAAGGCAATAAGGTTATCGGGACCGTTTCGGATGTAGACGGGAATTTCCAGTTGAGCGTATCTCCGGATTTGATCGGAAAAGAAACTCTGGTCGTATCGTTTGTGGGATTAAAAACGAAGGAAATGCCTTTGAAAAAAGAACCTTATCGCATCACCATGGAGGCGGAGGCCACCCAATTGAACGATGTGGTGGTAACAGGTTATCAGACTCTTTCCAAGGAGCGTGCTACCGGTTCGTTTGCCGTTTTAACGAATAAAGACTTCGAACATAAATTGCAGCCTGGTATTATTTCACGTATAGAAGGTATGGCTGCCGGTCTGACGAATTACAAAGGAGATCTGAGGATTCGTGGTAAGGCTACGATTTCCGGAGTTTCCACTCCTTTATATGTGGTCGACGGAGTGCCCTATGAAGGTTCCCTGGATGCGATCAATCCGTCTGAAATTGCCAATATTACTATTCTGAAAGATGCGACGGCCGCTTCCATCTACGGATCACGTTCGGCAAACGGGGTGATTGTGATTATGACCAAGAAAGGTGCCGGAAAGAGTACGATCGAATACAACGGTTCTGTTGTTATCACTCCTTTACGGGATGACAGGGATTATCTGAATCTCATGAATAGTGAGGAACTGGTAGATTGGCAGGTTGAAATGTTCAATACTTATCATTCTCCTTACAGTAGCTCTGACAAAAGATATTATCAGAATGAAGTGCTCAATTTGTTGTACGAGAATGAAGCCGGGAATATCAGCGATGATGAAATGAACCGGCAGTTGAATATTTACCGGAACCGGAACAATTACAATGAACTGAAAGATAATTTTCTCCGGACTGCGATCACTCATCAACATAATCTGGCTTTACGCGGAAGTTCGGATAGATATCAATATTCCGCCAGCGTCAATTATATGCAGAATATTTTGCAAACGAAGGGGCAGGATAATGACCGGGTAGGTTTTAACCTGAGAAGCTCCTATAACTTTTTTGAATGGCTGAGGGCTGATCTGGGAGTTGTCGGTAGTTATACAAAGGCAGATTATGACAATGGTTTTACCCCTTCGACTTATCTGACCGGCGGACGTGCTTCCTATCAGACTTTATTCGATGAAGACGGCAATCCATTGAACTGGTATCAGACAAAATCCCAGTCGGAGATAGACCGCCTGGTCGGCTTGGGGCTCAACGACGAGTCTTTTTATCCATTGGAAGAAATGCACCGGAAAAGTTATTTCAGCAAGAGCAACTATTCCAATGTGAATGTGGCCCTGAATGTAAAGGTTATCGAAGGGCTGGATGTGGATTTGCGGTATCAGCTGGAAAAAAACAATTCGCTGGTACAGAATTATTATGCCCCCCAATCCTATACGCTCCGTAATCAGATCAACAATTCATCCATCGTGAATGCTGATGGAAGTATTAAACATCTGATACCGGAAGGGGGGTATATCGACGAGACCAGAAGCGATAAAAATTCCTATACTTTGCGTGCTCAGATCAATTTCAACCGCACGTTCGATGAAAAACACGAGGTCAGTGCGATCGCCGGTGGTGAGCGCCGTGCTGTACACAGTACCAGTACCTATGTAGAGAAATACGGTTATGACAAGGTCAGCCTGGCACATAAATACCTGGATGAAGCGACACTGAACCAGACCCAACAGGGTACGGAGGCGATCAATAATTCTTATACCCACGTTCCGAACGGTTATCCCGATACTTTCGGCGATAAAGAGGACCGTTACGTTTCGTTTTATGGAAATGCTTCCTATACTTATGACCGCCGGTATGCCATTACGGGGAGTATCCGTATGGACCAGTCCAATTTGTTCGGTACGAATCCCAAGTATCAGTACAAACCTTTGTGGTCGGTCGGTGTCAGCTGGCATATGGCACAGGAGAAATTTATGGGAAACATGGACTGGCTGGATCAGCTTTCCATCCGTTTTACCAAAGGAATCAACGGTAACATTGCAAAACAAAGCGGACCTTATATGATCGTATATTCTGCCGGAATCAATTCCTGGACCGGTGAATATTCCAGTTCCGTATCCAGTCCTCCAAACTCCGGCTTACGCTGGGAAAGAACCAACCAGACCAATCTGGGTATCGACTTCAGCTTCTTTAACAACCGTTTGGGAGGATCGTTCGACTATTATGCGAAAAATACTTCGGATTTGCTGGGGTCGATCGCTACAGACCCGACTTCCGGTTGGGGTTCTCTGACGATGAACTATGCCGAGATGTACAACCACGGTTATGAGATTGTATTGAACAGTGTGAATATACAGACAAGAGACTTCCGCTGGGCAACGAATATTAATTTCAGTTACAATAAAAACCGGATCACAAAACTGGAAAACAGTTCTAACTCCGTTTCCAGTTATATCAGCGGTACGAATACGAGAGAAGGGATGGCAATGGGAACTTTATTCAGTGTACGTTGGGCCGGATTGGACGAGAGTGGAAATCCTCAGGCTTATAAAAAGGACGGAACGATCGTGAAATCGCTCGCAGACCTGACGGTCGAGGATCTGGTACGCTCCGGAACAAGTATACCTCCCTATTCTGCATCTATGTCGAATATGCTGACTTATAAAGGTTTCGATCTTTCTTTTATGTTTCTGTATTACGGCGGACATGTGATGAGGGATGTCATGCCTAAATACTTCACGTCGACAACCGGAACTACGAATGTGGACAGGAGTATCCGGAATTACTGGAAATCTCCGGAAGATTCCGACGATCCCGATAAAGCTCCGGCCTTTATGAGAAATGCCAGTACCAACTATACCTATTTGTGGTATGCTGCCGATAAACACATCAAAAAAGCGAATTACATAAAGCTGAAGGAGGTAACCCTGTCCTATAATTTGCCGGAACGTTGGCTAAAAAAAGCTTTTATTTCAGGAATGAGTATCAATGCACAGATTCAGAATATCTGGTGGTGGGGTTCTCAGAAAAGACGTTTGAATCCGGAATCCTGGAACGGGACTTCTCTGACATCTATTTCGAGAAGCGCGCTCGACCCGACCATATATACGCTAGGTTTATCTTTAAAATTCTAAAAGGAGATGATTATGAAAAAAATATTTTTATGGATTGTTTGGGGCATGTTCCTTTGTCAGGGGTGTGACCGTTTTCTGGACATACAGCCGAAAGGATATACCATTCCTTCGAAATACGACGACTACCGTCAGTTGATGAATTACGCACAGATGGCTAAAGCGCTGGATCATTATCCGGTGTATATTACCGATGATGCTCAGCTGGGAAGCGGAGATGAAGAGAATAATTTTACCTCTATGGATGATGAAATTAAAAATCTCTATGCTTTCGAACACGGGGCTGTTTTCAATGACGGAGTTTCTGATCCGATCTGGAACTATGCTTACAACCGTATCTATGTGTGTAATACGGTAATCAATAATATCATGAGTGTGACGGATGCTTCGGAATCCGATAAGCTGAACTTAAAATCGGAAGCGATGGTTGCCCGGGCTTTCGAGTATCTTTGTATGATCGGGGTTTATGCTCCGGCCTATGACGCTGCAACGGCTTCGACCGATTACGGCTTGCCTCTGATCTCCAGCGAAGATGTGGCCGACCTGAATTATTCCCGTAGCACTGTAGAACAAGTGTATACGGCGATCAAGCAAGACCTGGACGATGCCCTGCCTGCTTTGTTGGATAAAACTCCGAACACATTCCGTCCGGCGAAGAATGTAGCCTATGGTTTTCTGGCCCGTATGTATCTGATGCGCGGAGAATATGATAAAGCTTTGGAAAATGCAAAGAAAGCATTGGAAGTCAGTGAAGAATTGGTAGACCTGACAGAATATACCGCCAAACCGAATGCTTATATCGGAAGGATTGTACGGAAAGACGATCCCAGCAGTCCTTATCCTGAAGGAATGGATAATCCGGAAAATATTTACGTACGTTATCCGCCCTCCGTCTTCGGGTTACAAATGGCTGTATATGCCAGTCAGGAGTTACTGGATATTTATGACAAGGACCTGGCTCCGGGAGCTGTGGATAAACGCCGGGAACTGTGGTTTGTAGACGATGAATACAGCGGTGTGGAATTCCGTGGGTATACAATTTTTATGCCTTATATCCGGGCGAATCTGGCTTTGAACAATATGGAGGTGATTCTGACGGCTGCCGAGTGTTATGCACGCGAAGGAGGTACGGAAAACCTGGCGGAAGCTGCGCGTCTGTATAATCTGTTACGGGATCATCGCATAGAAAACAATGTACATGTGACTTTTGCCAATGCGGACGAGGCTCTGGTGAAAGTACTGGAAGAACGCCGCCGGGAATTCGCTTTCCTCGGAATCTACCGCTTTGTAGATCTGAAACGTTTGAACAAAGAAAGTCGTTTCCAAAAAACGATCACCCATTCGGCGGATGGACAAACCTGGACTTTACCGCCCAACGACAACCGCTATATTATTCCGATACCGCCGGTAGTCAAGGGGTTCCGGCCTGATCTTCCGGATTATGAAAGATAAATACGAATATTTAATATGGTCGATATGAAATTTTTATTTCCGATTTTATTTGTCATGGCGGTCGTGTCGGTTCAGGCACAAAATTCTGTCCGTCTGAAGGGGAAATTGGTCGGTATGGGAACCGATCTGGTGAAACTGTCTTACGATGGGGCTACCAGTGTGATAGGGGGTGAGGGGAGCTTTATGATCCGTACGGATCGGGAAGGCCATTTCGATACGATTTTACCGCTTTCCAAACCGGCTTTTTACCGGATCAGCCGCAACACCCTTTATCTGAGTCCGGGAGACGATATGGAGGTATATATCACGACTGACAACCGGGAGGCTGTCTTTAAGGGAAAGGGAGCGGAGATGAATACCTATATGAAGGGACGTCTGTTTCCTAAGGGAGGTTCTTTTTTGGGAGAATTAAGAAACCGGAAAGGAAGCTTTGAGGAAATCAAAGTTGCCGTCGATTCTTTGGCTCAATTGAGGATGGCTGAACTGGAGCGGGTAAAAGAGGCTACTCCTGCGTTCAAAGAGTTGGAGAAAGCCCGTATTGTCGCCGACATGGCAAATAGTTATACTGCTTATCCCTCTTACTGTGCTTTACAGCCGGTGAGAAGCCGGGAAGAGCGTGAGAAATTTATGCAGCAGATTATTCCCGACTTGCTGAAAGTCGTTCCCCGGGTAAATAGAGAGGAATATCTGGATGTGGCTGTTGTCAGAGATGTGATCGGCACTGCCATGGAAACTCCCGGTCTAAAAGAAAAATTGCAATTTCCCGAACGTACTCAAGAACTTTTTACCGCTGCACAGTACGCTTATAAGCTGGATAGTGAAATAAATACGGAACTTGTCGGGGAAGTACGGGAATATGCCGGAAAGTTGAAAAATACGGATATCCGGGAAGTATTGGAAGTAAAACTTCATTCTGCCGGGGCATTACTGAAAGGAAGTCCGGCTGTGGATCTGGAATTGCTTGCTCCGGATGGGAAAACGGCTCGTCTGAGTGATTATAAAGGCAAGGTGATTTATGTGGATTTATGGGCAACCTGGTGCGGACCTTGTATTCAGGAATCCCCGAAATTCCATGAGCTGGCGGAAAAATACCGGAACGATAATATCGTTTTCCTGGCTGTTTCTACCGATACAGAGAAAAAGTCCTGGCTTTCATTTATCGAAGGCAAAGAAGCCGGGATACCGGAATACAATTGTACGGATACAAAAAATCTGAATGAAGGGTGGCAGATCAAATATATTCCCCGTTTTTTATTGATAGACGAAAATTTCAAGATCATAGATGCTTATGCTCCGCGTCCTTCTCAGCCGGAAGCGGTGGAATTACTTGATAAAATATTGAAAAAATAAGTCGATCAGGATTGTAAAAACAGCCATTGTTGAAAGGCCCGACAATGGCTGTTTTATTTTGATTTGTTTTTACTTCGGGAAAATAGTAACTTTGCAAAATTAATTAAAATTCTGGAATGATAGTTTGTTGGAAGTAAAACAATTAAAAATATAAAAGATGAGCTTTACGGAATTAAGTGAACAAGAGATTATCCGAAGAAATTCATTGAATGAATTGGCTAAACTGGGGATAGAAGCCTATCCGGCACCGGAGTTTCAAGTGAATGCCCATGCGGCAGAAATAAAAGAGCGGTTCGACGAAACAGCAGAGCCCCGGAATGTGGTGATTGCCGGACGGATGATGAGCCGGAGAATTATGGGTAAAGCTTCATTTTTCGAATTACAGGATGCTACCGGCCGGATCCAGGTGTATGTCAGCCGGGACGATATTTCTACAGATGAAGCATCGACCGCTTACAATACGGTTTTCAAGAAATTGATGGATATCGGTGACATTGTCGGAGTGAAGGGATTTGTGTTCCGCACACAGACAGGTGAGATTTCCGTACACGCCAAAGAATTGACCATGTTGTCGAAATCGTTGCGGCCGCTGCCGATTGTGAAAGAGAAGGAAGGCAAGGTGTTCGATGCCTTTACCGATCCCGAACAGCGTTACCGCCAGCGTTATCTCGACCTGATCGTGAATCCTCAGGTCAAGGAAGTCTTTGTGAAACGTACCAGGATGATCAACGCTATCCGGAATTTCTTCAATTCCAAAGGGTATCTGGAGGTGGAAACCCCTGTGTTGCAAGCCATTCCCGGAGGAGCGTCTGCACGTCCGTTTATCACTCATCATAATGCATTGGATATCCCTTTGTATTTGCGTATTGCCAACGAATTATACCTGAAACGGCTGATTGTCGGCGGTTTTGAAGGGGTGTACGAATTTTCCCGGAATTTCCGGAATGAGGGAATGGACCGGACACATAATCCGGAATTTACCTGTATGGAAATTTATGTGGCTTATAAAGATTATCTGTGGATGATGAACTTCACGGAAGAGATGATCGAAACGGCTGCGCTGGCGATCAACGGGACTACGAAAGCGGTGATAGGCGAAAATGAAATCGACTTTAAACGTCCTTTCCGGCGGGTACGTATGGCCGATGCCATTAAAGAATATACCGGGTACGACATCGAGAAAATGTCGGAAGAAGAGTTGTACGAGGCTTGTGTAAAAATGGAGATCCCCGTGGATAAGACCATGGGTAAGGGTAAACTGATCGATGAGATCTTCGGTGAAAAGTGTGAAGGACATTATATCCAGCCCACTTTTATTTACGATTATCCCAAAGAGATGTCGCCGTTGACGAAGAAACATCGCGAAAATCCGGAACTGACCGAACGTTTCGAGCTGTTTGTAAACGGTAAGGAAGTGGCTAATGCCTATTCCGAGCTGAACGACCCGATCGATCAGCTGGAACGTTTTCAGGATCAGCTGAAATTGCAGGAAAGAGGAGATGACGAAGCTATGTATATCGACTATGATTTTGTACGCGCACTGGAATACGGCATGCCGCCGACTTCCGGTATGGGTATCGGTATCGACCGGCTTTGTATGTTCCTGACCAATAGCGCGTCGATTCAGGATGTGTTGTTCTTTCCCCAGATGAAGCCCGAAAAGAAAGTTACCGTAGACGGCGATGAGAAATACGAGGCGCTGGGGATTCCGAAAGAATGGATCGCAGTGGTGAAGAAAGCCGGATATCAGACGGTGGAAGCTTTGAAAGCAGTCGGGAATACGAATAAATTGCATCAGGAGCTTTGCGGAATCAACAAAAAAGAAAAGTTGGGATTGTCAGGGTTGACTCCCGAAGAAGTGAAAAAATGGTTGGCTTAAACTAAATTTTATCGGCATGGAAATTCCTGAAAATCCACGGATTGCGATCGTCGGCGGCGGAAGCTGGGCTACGGCTATTGCTAAGATTCTGCTGGAAACGAATGAGCATATCAATTGGTTTATGCGTAATATCGAGACCATCAACGCTTTTAAAGAGTTGAACCATAACCCTCGCTATCTTTGTTCGGTCGATTTCGATCTGTCGCGGATTTCTTTTACGGATAATCTGGACAAACTGATTGCCCGTTCGGATATCATCATTTTTGCTATACCGAGTGCTTTTCTTAAAAATGTGGTGGCAAAAGCCACCCGTCCGTTGAAAGACAAGATTGTGGTGTCGGCGATTAAAGGAATGATCCCGGATGATAATCTGATTATCGGTGAGTTCTTCCACCAGCAGTATGAAGTACCTTTGGAGCAGATCGTGGTGATTTCAGGGCCTTGTCATGCAGAAGAGATTGCTTTGGAACGCCTGTCTTACCTGACCTTTGCCTGTGACGATACCCGGGTGGCCCGGTTGGTGTCACAATTGTTCAACTGCCATTATGTGAAGACGACGATTTCGGACGATATCTATGGTACGGAGTATGCGGCTGTTATGAAGAATATTATCGCTATTGCAGCGGGAATATGTCATGGATTGCGATATGGAGATAATTTTCAGGCCGTTTTGGTATCCAATGCCATTCAGGAGATGGAGCGTTTTGTGGCTGCCGTTCATCCGATAGAAAGGGATATCAAGAGCTCGGCCTATCTGGGGGATTTGCTGGTAACCGCTTATTCACAGTTTAGCCGGAACCGGACTTTCGGGACGATGATCGGTAAAGGATATTCGGTGAAATCGGCACAAATGGAAATGCTGATGATTGCCGAAGGGTATTTCGGCGTGAAAGGAATTAAAGAAATCAACGACCAGTATAATGTGCATATGCCGATAACGAATGCCGTTTATAATATTCTGTACGAACGGATTAGCCCGGCATTGGAGATCCGGTTGCTGACCGAGCAGTTGAGGTAAAAAGTAAAATGCTAAAAGCTATAGGCTGAGAGAGAGAAGGGGGAAGAGGAAAAAAGAGAAAATAGGATATGGTGAAAGAAAGGATAATCGGTTGTATCAGGAAAGTCTGGCCGGTGGCATTGAAAACCTCTTGCTGGTTTTTGAAGATTATGCTTCCGGTTTCTTTCGTGGTGATGTTGCTTACCTACTTTCAGGTGTTGCCGGCTGTTTCTGCTGTGGTAGCTCCTTTGTTCACCAGGATCGGTTTGCCCGGTGATGCGGCTTTGGTCTTTGTGACCGGTATTTTTACCAATATCTATACGGTGATCGCTTTGCTGTCGAATATGGATTTCACGGTGAGAGAAGGGATTTTGTTGGCTATGATGTGCCTGATTTCCCATAATTATCCGGTGGAAACTTTGGTACAGAAGAAAACCGGTTCTGCGGGTTGGAAGATGGTCTTACTCCGTTTTACCTGTAGTTTTATCGCTGCTGCCGTTTTAAATCTGATCTTGCCGGAGTTTGCAGGGCGGATGATAGCGCAGCCTTCTGTCGACTTGGGATTCCGCGATACTTTGTTCAATTGGCTGCAAACCAGTCTGTGGTTGTCCCTGAAAGTCGTGGCCCTGATTACCGGATTGATGATCCTGCAACGTCTGTTGGAAGAATTCGGGGTATTGAAATGGATCTCTTCGCTTTTAGGTCCGGGTATGCAATTGTTGGGTTTACCCCGACAGGTGGCTTTTTTATGGGTGGTGGGCAATACGCTGGGGTTGGCTTACGGTTCCGCTGTATTGATGGATTATGCCCGGCAAGGTAAACTAACCGGGACCGAAGCGGATTTGTTGAATTATCATCTGGCGATATCGCATTCGCAGTTGGAAGATCCTTTGTTGTTTGCCGTATTGGGGTTACCTGTCGTATGGCTGATCGTCCCGCGAATATTATTGGCTTTTATTGTCGTTTGGCTCAAGCGATTGGCCGATTTTATCTTTCCGGCTCAAGCAATGGCCTTAAGTCAAAAAATTTAATTTTTTTGTTATGTATACTTTAATTGAAGTAACTACCCGACAACATGAAACGGACTTTCTGGAATTACCGGTAAGACTATATAAAGGAAATCCCTGGTGGATACGTCCTTTGGATAATGATATCCGGAATGTATTCGATCCTGCGAAAAATCCTTGTTTCCAAAATGGCGAATGTATCCGCTGGATTTTGAAGGACGAGGCAGGGCAATGTGTAGGGAGAGTAGCTGCTTTTATCAATCGGAAAACCTGTCATCTGGACAAATATAGTGTCGGGCAAATGGGATTTTTTGAATGTATCGACGACCGGCAGGCCGCTTTTTGTTTGTTCGATAAATGCAGGGAGTGGCTCGAAGGAAAAGGTATGGAGGCCATGGAAGGGCCGGTAAATTTCGGGGAACGGATTGAGTGGTGGGGGTTGTTGGTCGATGGATTCGATCAGTCGCCTGTTTATGCGATGCCTTATACCCAGCCTTATTATGTTTCTTTTTTTGAAAACTACGGTTTCCGGGATTTTTTCAAACAGTTTACATTCCGCACCCGTCTTGTTATGGACAGCCTTTCTAAAATTGTCGTTTGGAAAGCCGACCGGATATTGAAAAATCCCGATTATACGGTCCAGACCTATGGGGATATCGGGAAGCAGAAAGCCATAGAAGCCTTATTGGAGGTCTATAATAAAGCCTGGAATCTGGAAGTACACGGAGTAGACGGGATTACCCGGGAGCAGGTAGAAGCGATTTATAAAAGTTTACAACCGATTATCGATAAGGATTTGATTTATTTTGCTTTTTATAAAGAGCAACCGATCGGTTTTTTCCTGATGTTCCCGGAAATCAATCAGGTAGTGAGACATTTAAATGGAAAAATGAATTTGTGGGGTGGTTTGAAACTGATGTATTACCGTCATTTCCGGAAAATCGATGTGGCTTTGGGACAGTTGTTCGGAGTGGTACCCGAGTTTCAGGGGAAAGGAGTGGAAGCGGCCATGATCAAACGCTTTACTGAGCGCATTATCGAAGCGAACAGGGAATATAAATATCTGGAATTGAATTGGGTGGGCGATTTTAATCCTCCAATGATACATCTGATGGATTACATCGGAGCGAAAGCCTGGCGCACCCATATCACTTACCGGAAATTGTTCCGGGAGGATATCGAATTTGTCCGTTCTGTAGATAAAATGAATTGAAAAACTAGAGGAAGATGAGTATGAGGTAAATAAGACGGATTATTTCGTTTGCTTCATAAAAGCCTGATACTCATCTTCGCTGACTTCTACTTCTAAAAAAATTTTTCTTTTTCTTACTATTTTCTGCTCATCTTTGGCTTTATGAAGCCGGATCATCTCATTGTTTTTTTCTAAGGCTTCCGAATAATATTTGAACAGATCGATATTCAAAGCCATTGAAATATATAATGATCAGAAGAAATACGTTGAGCGAGGTGAAAAGGACGGCAGTTGGAGAGTGGTTGTGACACAGTGACATACCCCTTATAGTTGACGAAAAAAGAGGGGGTATCGATCATTTCGACTTACCCCCAATATTTCCCGCAACTTTTTCCATTGTCAGTTTCCGTGTTTGGAATGTAACTTCAGCCGCATCAGCCGAAGATCTTCTTCTGCATAATCCCCTTCGAATTCGTCGAAAGCTTCGGAAATATTGTCGGAACTCGCCTCCATAAAATAATCCATGATTTCCTGCTGTTGCTCTTCGTCGAGGATCTTATTGATATAATAATCGATGTTTAATTTCGTTCCGGAAAAGACGATCGCTTCCATCTCCTTGATCAGTTCGTCGAAGTTGAGCCCCAAAGCCGAAGCGATATCTTCCAGATCGATCTGGCGGTCGATATTCTGGATGATGTATACTTTGAATTTGGATTTATTGGCTACTGTTTTCACGACCATATCCTGTGCCCGTTCGATCTCGTTGTCTTCAACGTATTGTTTGATGACTTCGACGAATTCTTTGCCGTATTTCTGTGCTTTCCCGGCACCTACGCCCTGGATGTTGGCCAATTCTTCGAGTGTGATCGGATAATTGGTACACATATCTTCCAGTGACGGGTCCTGGAAAATGACGTAAGGAGGCAAGTTATTGGTCTTGGCTATTTTCTTCCGTAAATCTTTCAGGATAGCGAATAAAGTGCTGTCCAACGCAGATACACCACCTTTCTCCTGTATCTTTTCTTCTTCTTCGTTCTCGTCGAAATTGTGATCTTCCATCAGCATAAAACTTTTAGGGTTATCCAAAAATTTTTGGCCTTCATCCGTTAGTTTGATTACTCCGTATTGTTCTATATCTTTTTCGATAAATGAACTGACTAAAGCCCTCCGGTATACCATCGTCCAGAATTGCCGGCTTTTTTCCGAACCGGCACCGAATAATTCCAGTTTATCATGCTTATACGATTTGATGGCAGAATCGGCTTCACCGATGAGGATATTAACCAAATGTTCGATTTTGAATTTTTCTTTAACATCGCTGACCAGTTGCAGGGCATCGACCATATAATCTTCGCCTTCGAACTCTTTCTTCGGATAGAGGCAGTTGTCACAACAGCCGCAGTTGTCTTCTTCATAGGTTTCTCCGAAATAATGGAGCAGTACTTTACGCCGGCATAAAGAAGTCTCGGCATAAGCGACTGTTTCCATCAGCAATTGTTTACCGATTTCCTGTTCGGCAATGGGTTTCCCCTGCATAAACTTTTCGAGCTTTTGGATGTCTTTAAAACTATAATAAGTCAGACAGATTCCTTCGCCACCATCCCGTCCTGCCCGTCCTGTCTCCTGATAATACCCTTCGAGACTTTTAGGAATGTCGTAATGGATGACAAAGCGTACGTCTGGTTTGTCGATCCCCATACCGAAAGCGATGGTCGCTACAATAACGTCCACCTCTTCCATCAGGAAGCGGTCCTGGTTGGTACTTCGGGTACTGGCATCCATTCCCGCATGATAAGGAGCTGCTTTGATACCGTTGATACTAAGCACTTCCGCCAGTTCTTCCACTTTCTTCCGGCTCAGACAGTAGATGATACCGGATTTCCCTTCATGGTTTTTAATAAACTTAATAATGTCTTTCGTGACATCTCCTTGTTTAGGACGTACTTCGTAGTATAGGTTCGGTCGGTTGAAAGAAGATTTAAAAACCTGGGCATCCATCATATCCAGGTTCTTCTGGATGTCGTTCTGCACTTTGGGTGTCGCTGTCGCAGTCAATGCAATGATCGGCGCTTTACCGATTTCTTCGACGATCGGACGGATTTTCCGGTATTCTGTCCGGAAATCGTGGCCCCATTCCGAGATACAATGTGCCTCATCCACAGCAAAGAAAGAAATCTTGATCTTCTTTAGAAATTCAACATTACTTTCCTTGGTCAAGGATTCGGGAGCAACATAGAGCATTTTCGTTTTACCGCTCAAAATGTCTTCTTTCACATTTAAAATCTCATTTTTGGTCAACGAAGAGTTGAGAAAATGCGCAACTCCTTCAGCGGCTGAAAATGAACGCATGGCATCCACCTGATTTTTCATCAGAGCAATCAGCGGAGAAATAATAATCGCGGTGCCCTCGAGAAGCAATGCCGGTAATTGATAACACAACGATTTACCACCTCCTGTAGGCATCAATACAAAAGTGTTATTTCCTGCCAGCACGTTCTTAATGATGGCTTCCTGATTTCCTTTGAAATGATCGAAGCCAAAATACTCTTTTAATTTTGCGTGTAAATTAATCTGCAATCCCATTGTATTATTCATATATTTTGCACACCCTTTTTCTCAAGGAAATGCAAATTTATAACTTAATTTGTTTGGACAAACAAAATGGCACAATAAATGTTATGATCACCTAAGCAAATGAATGACAAAAATTGGTACTTTTGTCGTTTAGTAAAGTTATGGGAAAAAAATCGGGTTACCATAATTTTTTCTGATTTTTTTGGCATAAATATTGTCTATTGTTTAAGAAATATTTTAAAGAATAATCTAAGATGGTTGATATTAAGGAGGTTGCAAAAAAAGTGATTGCTGATGAAGCTTTAGCTATACAGAATCTGGCTCGATTTATCGATGACGATTTCGAAAAAGTGGTCCGGTTGATCTATAATACGAAAGGACGGGTGATCGTTACTGGTATAGGTAAAAGTGCCATTATTGCCCAAAAAATAGTGGCTACCCTTAATTCGACCGGTACTCCTGCTGTTTTTATGCATGCGGCCGACGCTATCCACGGTGATCTGGGGATGATTTGCCATGACGATGTCGTCATTTGTATTTCCAAAAGCGGGAATACCCCTGAAATCAAGGTACTGGTTCCGTTGATCCGGAATGTCGGTAACGAACAAATCGTGGCTATGGTATCGAATACCGACTCTTTTCTGGCAAAGAATGCGGCTTATGTATTGAAAGCGCAGGTCGACCGTGAAGCTTGCCCGAATAATCTGGCGCCGACCAACTCGACGACAGCGCAACTTGTGATGGGAGATGCCCTTGCTATTTGTCTGATCCAATGCAGGAGTTTTTCAAGTCGCGATTTTGCTAAATATCATCCCGGAGGATCCTTGGGTAAACGTTTATATACCCGGGTATCTGATGTATTCGATCAGGATAACCGGCCTTATGTATCTTTGGAAGACGGAATCCGTAAAGTGATATTGGAGATGTCGGGCGGAAGATTGGGCGCAGTGGCGGTGACCGATGCCGAAGGAGGATTGTTAGGTATTATTACCGACGGGGATTTGAGACGTATGCTCGAGAAATATGAAGATGTGGATGGCTTGAAAGCCCGGGATATTATGTCGGTTTCTCCGAAAACTATTCAGGAAGAAGAACTCGCTTACAACGCTTTCCAGAAAATGGAACAGAATAGTATTACTCAATTGGTGGTGGTGGACGAAGATAAAAAATACAAGGGAATGGTTCATATCCACGATATATTGAGAGAAGGTGTAGTCTGATTTTATCGGCCGACACCGGAAATGAACAGGAAAATAAGAATAAATATAAATACAGGATCGTGTAGAATGGAGAAGTCAGAGCGATAATAAGGGGACAGGGAGTGTAATGATCATGAATAAAAGAATCGTATTATTAGTTGTATTGCTATTACTGGGACAATACACATGGGCTCAGAGTACCCGGGTGAAAGGGAAAGTGACGGATGCTAAGACGGGAGAAGTTTTACCTCTGGTCAATGTTTTTTTTACCGGGACGACTATTGGAATGACCACCGACTTCGATGGAGAATATTACCTCGAAACCCGCGAAGAAGTGACTGAGCTCCAAGCGTCTTTTGTCGGTTATCTTCCGAAAACAGTAAAGATAAACAAGGGGGCGTACAATGCTGTCGATTTTCAGCTGGAACCTCAGACTTTCGATCTGGACGAGGTGAAAGTTATTCCTGGAGAAAATCCGGCACATGCGATCCTCCGGAATGTCAGTAAAAATAAATACAGAAATAATCCTGCCCGGTTCGAACAATATTATTGTAAGACTTATACCAAGATGGAGCTCGACCTGACGAATATCAAGCCAGGGTTTAAAAATAAGAAGTTACAAAAGAATTTCGGATTTATCTTCGAGCACATGGATACTTCGGTCATTACGGGAAAGGCTTATCTGCCTGTGATGATTTCCGAAGCTTCTGCCGATTATTATTACCGGAAGTCACCGTCCTTATCCCGGGAGATTGTGAATGCCAGCCGGATCTCCGGTATTGAAGAAGATTATACCGTGGCGCAGTTTACCGGCCATTTACATGCTAATGTCAATTTTTACGATAACTATATCGATATTTTCGAAGTGCGTTTTGCCAGTCCGCTTTCGGAGCACGGGCTTTTATTCTATAAATATTTCCTGGTCGATAGTTTGCAGATCGATGGCCGGAAGACCTATAAAATCAGATTCCACCCTAAATCTTTCTCTACACCTGTATTGGATGGGGAAGTAAATATCGATTCGATGACCTGGGCATTGCAATCGGCTCACGTCAAAATGATGAAGGGGTTGAATGTGAACTGGATCAGACACCTGGTGTTGGATAATGAAAATCAGTTCCTGGACGATTCGGTCTGGTTTCCAAAGCAGGATAAAATCTTTGCCGACTTTTCCATCGTCATGTCCGATTCTTCGAAGATGGTGTCCTTTTTGGGGCACCGGCAAGTAGATTATTCGCATATACAGCTGAATCCGGACATTCCCGACAGGGTGCTCAAAATGGATAATAATGTGATTATCGATAATAATGTCCTGAAAAATGACGATCGTTTTTGGGATACGATCCGGCCCTATGCATTGAGTGGTAAGGAAAAACAGATCTATGGTATGGTTGATTCGATTAAAAATGTACCCCTGTATCAAAATATATACACGATTGTCTCTATGGTCCTGGGTGGGTATTACGATACCGAATATGTAGAGTGGGGACCTTATTATAAGTTACTTAGCTTCAACAAACAGGAAGGATGCCGTTTTCAGTTGGGCGCCCGGACTACAACCGATTTCAGTAAGAAAATCCGTCTTTTCGGTTACGGAGCCTATGGAACGAAGGATCGTCGCTGGAAAGGAGCTGGTGGATTCGATTATTCCTTCAACGATTTACCGACTTCGAAGTTATCGGTTGCTTTCAAACACGATGTCGTGCAGCTGGGAGCGGGAATCAATGCGTTTACCGAAGGAAATATCCTGAGTTCAATCTTTTCGAGAGGGGATAACGATCGGTTGAGTATGGTCAACCAGTTGGATGTGAACTTTGAAAAAGAATGGCGGCAAGGGGTTTCCAATACTTTGGGGGTACAGGTCAGGGACCTGTTTTCTAATCCTTATGTGCCTTTTGTGAAACCTGACGGAGAATTGATGCCCTCTATACAGTCGACGATAGTACGCTTGAATACCCGTTTGTCTAAAGATGAAATAGTCGTTCGTAAAGCATTCGATAAATACAGTTTAGGGTCCGATTATCCGATTATCGGCGTCGATTTGGCCATGGGAGTGAAGGGGCTGTTTAAAAATGACTATGAATTTTACCGGGCTGTAGCTTCTATCAACTATGATTTTCCGATTTCGCCGATCGGTAAGTCTCATGTGGTACTGACCGGAGGAAAGATTTTCGGAAAAGTGCCTTATCCTTTACTGAAACTTCACGAAGGAAACGCTACCTATTTTTACGACCCTTATGCTTTTTCGTGTATGAATTACTATGAGTTTGCTTCGGATACCTGGCTGGCATTTTTCTACGAACATCACTTTAAAGGTTTCTTTTTGGGGAAGATCCCTTTGATGAAAAAATTGAAATGGCGGGAAGTGTTTATTTTCAAAGGATTGATCGGCACACTTTCCGATAAGAATAACGGAAGCCTGCCCGATACCCGGGCCGTACTGTTATTCCCCGAGGGAATGTCCTCGGTGTCCAAGCCTTATTTTGAAACAGGGGTCGGCATAGAAAATATTTTCCGGCTGTTCCGGATTGATGCGATATGGAGACTGACTCACCGCGAAGACCGGCCAGGACAACATGTTCAGAATTTTGCTATTAATTTTTCTGTTCATTTGAATTTTTAAATCATTTTCCTGCAGGCATTGTATTTTTTTTTCTTCCTCTCTGTCTTTTTCTTATCTTTGTATTCTAAAACAGCACGTGATGATACTAAAAGCAGAACATTTGATAAAAAAATATAAAAGTCGTACCGTTGTCAAAGATGTATCGGTGCAAGTGGAGCAAGGGGAGATTGTGGGTTTGTTGGGGCCTAATGGTGCTGGGAAAACGACTTCTTTTTATATGATTGTCGGACTGATCACTCCGAATGGCGGGCGGATCTTTCTGGATGATCAGGAAATAACCAAAGAACCGGTTTATAAACGTGCACAGTTGGGGGTAGGTTATCTGGCACAGGAGGCTTCGGTGTTCCGGCGGCTGAGTGTCGAAGACAATATCCGCGCTGTATTGGAAATGACCAAAATGACCAAAGAAGAGCAGAAAGACCGGCTCGAAGAAATGCTCGACGAATTCGGGTTGCAGCATATCCGTAAAAGCCTGGGAATCCAGTTGTCGGGAGGAGAACGACGCCGTACGGAAATTGCCCGGGCACTTTCGATCCGGCCTAAATTTATTCTGTTGGACGAGCCTTTTGCCGGTGTAGACCCTATCGCAGTCGAAGATATTCAAAATATCGTACAGAAATTGAAGGATAAGAACATCGGTATTTTGATTACCGACCACAATGTACAGGAAACACTTTCGATCACCGACCGGGCCTATCTGCTTTACGACGGCCGTATCCTGCAAGCCGGAACAGCAGAGCATCTGGCTGCCGACCCGGAGGTACGGAGAGTATATTTGGGGAAAAATTTTGAATTGCGCCGCAAGAAATAATCTCCGGCTAAAACGTAGGTTTATTTCGTTACCAATTCGTCTCCGGTGATCGGAATTGTCGACCCGGTCGCCTCTGTCGGTCGTCTACCTTTTTCTATCACTGACCGGCGGAACTCCTCACTTCGCAAAAAACTTTACGTTACGTTTCCGTCAGACACCACCGGTCGGGTGTTCAGAAAAAGCAAGACGACACTCGCCAGAGTTCCAATGGTCTCCAATCCCGATCACCTCCGACTAACGTTATCACTGAATTGCAGCCCAGTCTTAATTTAAGAAAGATTATTCTCACTGGAAATAATCCGGATGGTCCGTCTTCCTGCTGCTGCAAATTTCCGGTTGTATTTTCTTTGCCGGTTAGCTCTGATGTCAGATGAAGGGGGGATACCGGAAGCTCGTGGGAGTAGTGAGTAATTACACTGACGACGGTATTGACAGGAGCTTATTCATTTACTGCGATTCGGATCGGTTTTTACAAAGGGAATCAAAACTTATTGAAAAAATGGCTTAAAAATAAATAACAGATAATTTAAAAATAGTTTGCTAAATTTTGTGGAAATGCTATTTTTGTATCAGTCATATTTTCAATTATAAAAAATAAGTCATATGAGTAAGAAAGAGAAAAGTATTGAACTGTTGAATAAAGCAGTAAACGATGAGTTATTGGCTGTACACCAAATATATGTATTTTCATTTCCGGTGTGATGATATGGGATTCGATCTGGTTTCCAATTTATTCAAACGGATCGCTATCCAGGAGATGATGCACGTTGAACAATTGGCCGAACGTATTTTATTCCTCAAGGGAGAAGTAGAAATGAAAGTGGCCGGAGAAGTGAGAAAGCTGACCGAGGTAAAAGATATGTTGGAACAGGCGGTGAAGATGGAAATGAATAGTGTAGACGATTACAACAAATGGGCCAACGAATGTGCCGCCAATGCAGATTCTGTATCTAAAAAATTATTCGAGACACTGACTGCCGAAGAAGAAGTTCATCAGGATCAGTTTGAAACCGAGCTGGATAATCTGGAGAAATTCGGAGATCATTATTTGGCCTTACAATCTATAGAACGTAGTAAGAGCGTAGCTACCGGTACTCCGGCAGAATAACGTCCCCAGACGTTTGATAACGAACGATAAATAACAAATCGGGATTGTAAGTATTTGTTATTTATCGTTTTTTTATTCACTATAATCTATTTTACTTATGTTAAATCAATTATTTTGGATTGTACCGATTTGTTCGGTAATCGCCTTGTTATTTGCCTGGTTTTTCTTCAAAGGGATGATGAAGGAATCGGAAGGCAATGAGACCATGAAACGGATTGCCGGCCATGTCCGCAAAGGGGCGATGGCTTATCTGAGACAGCAGTATAAGATTGTTGGGCTCGTATTCCTGGTCTTGTGTCTGTTTTTTGCCTGGATGGCTTATGGTCCGGGATTGCAGAACGGTTGGGTATGGTTTGCCTTTTTGACCGGTGGTTTTTTTTCCGGATTGGCCGGTTTTATCGGAATGAAAACAGCCACTTATGCTTCGGCCCGAACGGCGAATGCGGCCAGCCGGAGCATGAACGACGGTTTGAAAGTGGCTTTCCGTTCGGGAGCTGTAATGGGTTTGGTGGTAGTCGGACTGGCTTTGCTGGATATTTCTTTGTGGTGGCTGGTACTGGATTGCTTTGTCGAAGAAGCCAGTGCTACCCACAAAGCAGTGATGATTACGACTACCATGCTGACTTTCGGTATGGGGGCTTCTACCCAAGCCTTATTTGCCCGTGTCGGGGGCGGTATTTTTACTAAAGCGGCTGATGTCGGAGCCGATCTGGTCGGGAAAGTAGAAGCCGGAATTCCCGAAGACGATCCCCGTAATCCTGCAACTATTGCAGACAACGTCGGAGATAATGTGGGAGATGTCGCCGGTATGGGAGCCGATTTGTATGAGTCCTATTGTGGTTCGGTGTTGGCTACTGCTGCGCTGGGGGCTGCTGCTTTTATCACTGTGCCGGAATTACAATTCAATGCAATCCTGGCTCCGATGTTGATTGCCGCTTTCGGCGTGATCCTTTCGTTGTTGGGTATATTTATGGTAAAAACCAAGGAAGGGGCATCTCAGTTGCAATTGCTGAGGGCATTGGACCGGGGAATCAATACCAGTTCCGTGCTGATTGTGGCTGCCAGTTTTCTGGTGATTCATCTGCTGGGCCTGAGTTATTGGATTTGCGGCTCGGTGATTACAGGCTTGCTGACCGGTATCGTAATCGGAAAGGCGACGGAATATTACACTTCACATGCTTACAAACCGACTCAGGATATAGCTAAAAGTTCGGAGACGGGTCCTGCTACCGTGATTATCAAAGGGATCGGAACCGGAATGATTTCGACGGCAATACCCGTAATTACGATTGTGGTCGGTATCATATTGGCTTATTTATTTGCTGCACAATTCGATATGACCGATATGTCGATGGGATTGTATGGGGTAGGAATTGCTGCTGTGGGGATGCTTTCGACTTTGGGCATCACTTTAGCGACGGATGCTTACGGTCCTATAGCCGATAATGCCGGTGGAAATGCTGAAATGAGCGAACTGGGAGCCGAAGTCCGGCAGCGGACAGATGCATTGGATGCCTTGGGAAATACGACCGCAGCGACCGGAAAAGGGTTTGCTATCGGTTCGGCTGCATTGACGGGTTTGGCTTTACTGGCTTCGTATATTGAAGAAATCAAAATCGGTTTGATCCGTTTAGGGCATACGACACTCGAGGTCGGAGGGAAAGTGGTCGATACAGCTTCGGCAGGTTTGAAAGATATGATGACTTATTACGATGTGAATCTGATGAACCCGAAAGTGTTGGCCGGCGTATTTATCGGTTCGATGATGGCCTTTTTATTTTGTGGGCTGACGATGAATGCGGTAGGGCGTGCGGCACAGAAAATGGTCAACGAAGTAAGACGGCAATTCCGCGAAATTAAAGGGATTATGGAAGGAAAAGCCGAGCCCGATTATGCCCGTTGTGTAGAGATCTCTACCCGTGGAGCACAGCGTGAAATGATCTTTCCGTCTTTGCTGGCTATTATTATTCCGATTATTGTCGGATTGATTTTTGGTGTAGCCGGTGTAATGGGACTTTTAGCCGGAGGATTGGGTTCCGGATTCGTTTTGGCGGTTTTCATGGCTAATTCCGGGGGAGCTTGGGACAATGCCAAGAAATATGTCGAAGAAGGTCATCTGGGAGGTAAAGGTTCCGAATGTCATAAGGCAACGGTAATCGGGGATACGGTCGGAGATCCGTTCAAAGATACTTCCGGGCCGAGCCTGAATATATTGATAAAACTTATGAGCATGGTAGCTATCGTGATGGCTGGTGTGACTTGTATGTTCAGCTTGCTGTAAAGGTTGAATACGGAGTAAGCCGGACATGCGGCCCGATGTGATCCGGCATTCTGCTGAAGGATGGATCGGCGAACCTGAAATTCCTGATTTCTATTTATTTATCAGGACCGAAGGTTTGCCGATCGAAGTTTGGGACGTACTCATCCGGCAGGTTTGAAAAGCTGCAGGTCTCTTTTTGAAACCTTTTGTACCACTCTTCTTTTTCTTGTTTTTTGCCTTGAAAAGAGGTGTTTTAATAGTTAAAAACGAAGGTTATTCGCCGGAAAATGATTATATTTGCATGTTTTGTGAAAAAATCAATTAAACTATAATATGAGCGAAGAGATTGAGAAAAACGAAAGAGAGTATTCCGCCGATAGTATTCAGGTACTGGAAGGTTTGGAGGCAGTGAGGATGCGTCCCTCCATGTATATCGGAGACGTTAATGTCAAAGGGTTGCACCATTTGGTTTACGAGGTCGTAGACAACTCTATAGACGAGGCTTTGGCTGGATTTTGTGATCATATTCAGGTAACTATAAACGAAGATAACTCGATCTCTGTGAGAGATAACGGTCGGGGTATTCCGACAGCACGCCATTCCAAAGAGAATAAATCGGCTCTGGAAGTGGTTATGACCGTATTGCATGCCGGAGGTAAATTCGATAAAGATTCTTATAAAGTGTCCGGTGGTTTGCACGGGGTAGGTGTTTCCTGCGTCAATGCGCTTTCTACTACTTTAATTGCAGAGATTCACCGGGAAGGAAAAATCTGGAGACAGGAATATCACAAAGGGATTCCTGCCGGAGATGTACAGGTGGTAGGAGATACCGATCGCACCGGGACTACGATTACTTTCTTGCCGGATGATACGATTTTTTATGTTACCGAGTATAAATACGATATCTTATCGGCCCGGTTGCGGGAGTTGGCTTATTTGAACAAAGGGATTCGTTTGTCGTTGACCGATAAACGGGAGATCGATCCGGAGACCAATGCTCCCCGGCATGAAGTGTTCTTTTCTCAACACGGTTTGAGTGAATTTGTCGAATACCTCGATAATACCCGGGAAAAACTGATCGAAGATACGATCGATATAGCGACAGAAAAGAATGGAATCCCTGTGGAGGTCGCTTTGCATTATAATACGGGTTTTTCAGAGAATGTATTTTCTTATGTCAATAATATCAATACGATAGAAGGAGGTACTCACCTGACCGGTTTCAAACGGGGCTTGACGACGACCCTGAAAGCTTATGCCGAGAGTCACGGAATGCTTTCAAAACTGAAATTCGATATCAATAGCGATGATTTCCGCGAAGGATTGACGGCTGTGATTTCGGTGAAAGTGGCAGAACCGCAGTTTGAAGGTCAGACTAAAACGAAATTGGGGAATACAGAAGTCGGTACGGCTGTTTCACAAGCTGTATCTACCGTTCTGGAAAACTATCTCGAAGAAAACCCGAGAGAAGCTAAGGCAATTGTGGATAAGGTCATTCTGGCAGCCACTGCGCGTCATGCAGCCCGTAAAGCCCGTGATCTTGTGCAGCGTAAAACTGTATTGAGTGGCTCCGGTTTGCCCGGTAAACTGGCCGACTGTTCGGATAATGATCCGGCAAAATGTGAAATCTTCCTGGTCGAGGGAGATTCAGCAGGGGGTACGGCAAAACAGGGACGTGACCGTCGTTACCAGGCTATTTTACCCTTGCGGGGAAAAATCCTGAATGTAGAGAAGGCTATGATGCACCGGGTATATGAAAGCGATGAAATAAAAATAATTTTCCAGGCTCTGGGGATTACGATCGGTACTCAGGAAGACTCCAAAGCCGTTAACCTGGAAAAATTGCGTTACCATAAGATTGTGATCATGGCCGATGCCGATGTCGATGGTGCACATATCGCTACTTTGATTATGACTTTGTTCTTCCGTTTTATGCGTCCGGTGATCGAGAACGGATATCTGTATATCGCAACGCCTCCTTTATATTCTGTGAAGAAAGGAAATAAAGAACAACGGTATTGCTGGACAGATAAAGAACTGGAACAGTTGGTAAATGAAATGAGCAACGGTAAAGGGGATGCCGGGTTGCATATCCAGCGTTACAAAGGTTTGGGTGAGATGAGTAAAGAGCAGTTGTGGGAAACGACCATGTCACCGGAGAACCGGATATTGCGTCAGGTATCTATCGAAAATGCTGCCGATGCCGACCGGATCTTCTCGATGTTGATGGGAGACGATGTGCCGCCCAGACGGCAATTTATCGAACAAAATGCAACCTATGCAACTATCGATGCTTAAAGCAGAAAGAAGTCAGAACGAATTGTTATTACTTCGATAGAGATGAGCGGACCTTCGGTACTGATGGAAAATGCAGTCAGCACCGAAGGTCCGCTAAGTTTAGTGTAAGATAAAATAGTTCCCAATAAATTAAAATGAGAGTAGCTGTATTTTGTGCTTCTGCCAATGAGGTGGAGCCATGTTATTTTAGAGAAGCCGGCCGATTAGGAAAAAGGATCGGAGAATTAGGGTGGCAATTGATTTATGGAGGCACGAACATCGGGTTGATGCGGGAAGTTGCCGATGCTACGATTCGGCAAGGAGGCGAAGTAACCGGGATTATACCGGAGTGTATCCGTGACCGTGGTGTCGCTGCCGGCGGATTGAAACAATTGATCGTCGCTCCCGATATGAAGGAACGTAAACACCTGCTGCGGGAACATGCGGATGCTTTTATCGCTCTGCCCGGTGGTTGGGGGACTTTAGAAGAAATAACCGAAGTCATTACCCTGAAACAATTGGGTCAGCACAATAAACCGATCGTTTTTTTAAATACCGCCGGATATTATAAGCTGTTTTTCGAATTTATCGAGCACAGCCGTAAAGCAAAATTTATTTCCTCTGCTTACGATCACCTTTATTATATAGCCGATGCTGTAGAGCCGGCCTTAGATTATATTCAAAAATACCAGCCTATCCCACAGGTAAAAAAATATTAGATGTTTAATAATTTGGAAAGAACTGATATTTTATATAATTTTAGTGCATTATAGTTGCGTGGGAATAAAAAGTTTTCAAAATAAACCATTGTAGGGATTACAACGGTATTTTAATTCGTTTAGTTTAGTTTAGTTTAGCTAAAAGGGGGATATACCCCCTTTTTTATCGGGCTTCTGTTTCGTCCAGTAATCCCCGTCCGGCTTTTACAATTTCATTCGTGTCTTTGAGTAAAGCCACTGCTTTGTCCAATACTCCGTTGATAAATGCTCCGCTCTTCGGCGAGCTATAGGTTTTAGAGATTTCGATATATTCATCCAAAGTCACTTTCACCGGAATGGAAGGAAAATGTTTTAATTCAGAAATCGCACATGACATGATCAGTTTGTCCATTTCCGAGATACGGTCCAACTCCCAATTATAGGTAAACTTATCGATGATCTCCATATTGGCGTTATATTCATAAAATGCTTTACGCATCAATGTCCTTGCATATTCGAAATCTTCGTCTTTTTTATAAATCGGGTATAAAATATCGTCTTCTTCTCTCATTTTTTCCTGAAGATGCCAGAGTGTTTTATATACAATGCTGAGTACCAGTTCAAAATCATCGTTCCAGAAGATACTCTTTTCTTCCATCGTTTGATAAAACATCTCGTCCTGTATGATCAGTTCTGAAAATAAATCGAGTACGATCTGTTTGTGCTGCTCGAAAGAGGGCGATTTCTGGTGCATGTATTTCTGATATTTGGACCACTCGATCAGTTTATTGTAGAAATACAATACCGTTTCCTGATTATCGTTCCAACTAATCAGGTTGTTTGTAATATAGTACTGGAATTTTTTGTTATTTTCCAAGATATTGAAAACCGGATTATCGATGAAGCGGGTATTCGGATTCAGATCGACATTAGAAGCGAACCGGCGGTTACGTGCTGTATCTATTTTTTGAAAAGCTTTTCGGCGGACTTCAGTGATTAGTAACAAAGTTTCGTAGTACAAATCTGTACTTTTAGACATACTTTTCAGTAGATCGCGTTCAATCTCGGCGAGAGTAGCACTTTCTTTTTTGCTGTAAGCGTAGAGCAGTTGCAATACTTTTATTCGGATCAATCTTCTGCTTGTCATTTTTATGAAGAACTATAAATATTATGTCGATTTTGACGGCGCAAAAGTATGAAATAAAATGAAGAATGAAAAATCGGGAATGAAAAATTATTAGTATCGGGAGAAAACTTTATATTTGTACTATGATATCATTCTATTTATGTTAAAACAACGTCTCTTCTATTTCTGTTTATTTATTCTTATGAGCTATTTTGTTACGGCTCAAGAGTTAAGATGTAATATTTCCGTTTCTTCGCAAAAAATACAAGGGACGAACCGGGAGCTTTTTACCAATATGCAGCGGGATATGTACGAATTCCTGAATAATAAACGTTGGTCGGAAAATATTTTTCAATACGATGAACGAATCGAATGCAGTATACAGATCACCCTGGATGAACAGATAGGGAGCGACCAGTTCCGGGGATCGATGCAAGTACGGGTGAGCCGGCCGGTGTACAACTCTTCCTATAGTACGGTGTTATTGAATTTCAGGGATAACGACATCGATTACATATACCGGGAATTCGAGCCACTGGAGTATAGTGAGACCGGACAAAATTCCAATCTGGTGAACCTGCTGGCTTTTTATGCCAATATCATTTTGGGGATTGACTATGATAGTTTTTCGCTGATGGGAGGAAACGACTTTTTTAACCGGGCAGAGACCATTGTCGCCCGCTGTCAGAATGCCAAGGAATCCGGCTGGAAGTCTTTTGAAAACCGTCGCAATCGCTATTGGTTGATCAATAATTTGCAGGACCGCAGTTATGCTTCTGTCCGGGAATGTATTTATAAGTATCATCGGTTGGGGCTGGATGTGATGTCGGATAACCTGACCGACGGACGTTTGGCTATTCTGGAAGCTCTGGGTTTGTTACAGAAGGCCCATCGGATAAAACCCAATTCCTACTTGATGCAGGTGTTTTTCGATGCCAAAGCCGATGAAATCGTGCATATTTTCAAGCCTGCTTTTACCGATGAGAGGAAAAGAATTTTTAATATTGTCTCAGAAGTAAATCCTGCAAATAGTTCGAAGTATAATGCTTTGATTCAGGAAAAAACGAATTGATAGTAAATAAAAAACGATGATTGAAAATATCAGTATAAATAATTATGCCCTGATCGATCACACGCATATCGAATTGGAAAAAGGATTTTCGGTGATCACCGGTGAGACTGGTGCCGGAAAGTCTATTCTATTGGGAGCAATCGGTCTGACCTTGGGGCAGAGGGCCGATTCGTCGGCTATCATGGATAAAACCAAAAAGTGTATTGTAGAGATAGAATACAATATCGCCGGATATGCTTTAAAAGAATGGTTCGACGAGAACGACCTCGACTATTCAGAACAGGTTATGGTCAGGAGGGAGTTGACTGCAGAAGGAAAATCACGTTGTTTTATCAACGATACCCCGGTAAATAATAAGTTGTTGAAAGATTTCGGTACTTATATGGTAGATATCCATTCCCAACATCAGTCTTTGTTGTTGGGACATCCTGAATATCAGACCGATATATTGGATGCATTTTGTGGTAATCGTGAACTGTCGGAACTTTACCAGGCAGACTTCAGGGAGCGTCAACAATTGAAATCTGCTTTGAAGCAGTTGAAAGACAGGGCTGCCGATGCCGAAAAGGAAAGTGATTATCTGCAATTTCAGTTTAATCAGTTGGAGAGTGCACGCTTACAGCTAGGGGAGAAGGAAGCACTTGAAGAAGAGTTGGAATTACTGACTCATGCAGAAAATATCAAATCGGCCTTAAGTGGGTTATCCTGGAATCTGCGGGATACCGAGCAGTCTGTCATTCAAGTATTGAAAGGAAGCCGCAATGCCATCTCCGCACTAGAGAATGCTTTTAAGGAAGCCGGCGAATACCGGGAGCGGCTGGATTCTGTGATTATCGAGTTGAACGATCTGGCCGACGAGGCCGAACGCAGAGCAGAAAGTGTGGAATATAATGCCGGGCGTATCGAGAAAATCAATCAGCGTTTGAATACCATTTACGATTTGTTGTTCAAATATAAAGCCGAGTCGGTAGAAGAGCTCGTAACATTGAGGGAACAAATCCGGGAAAAATTGAAAAAGGTAGAAGGAGGGTCGGAAGAAATAGAGCGACAGGAAAAGAAACTACAGGAGACTGAAAAACGAATGTTGCAGCTGGCCGGTAAAATCCACGAAATGCGGGTGAGTATGGAGGGGAAGTTGTGTGCGACTATGAAAAAACTACTGGTCGGACTGGGAATCAAACATGCCGAGTTTCAGGTCGGGATCACGGCGGTAGATGAGTTTACCCGGACAGGCCGGGATGAAGTAAAGTTTTTGTTCTCGGCCAATAAGAACCAACAGCCGGGAGAAATTGCCCGGGTCGCTTCCGGAGGAGAAATTTCCAGGGTAATGCTGGCATTGAAATATGTGCTTTCCGGAGCAAAACAATTACCGGTGATTATTCTGGATGAAATAGATACCGGATTGTCCGGGGAAGTAGCCCACCGGATGTCGTTGATTATGCGCGAGATGGCCGGGCGAATGCAGGTGATCAGTATTTCCCATCTGCCTCAGATCGCGGCTGCCGGCAATTGTCATTTTAAAGTATATAAAGAAGATCGCGGTGAAACGACGATCTCTGGAATCAGGAAATTGACACCAGAGGAACGGGTACAGGAGATTGCCGGCATGATCAGCGGGCAGGAAATTACACCGGCAGCCATAGAAACAGCTAAAATTCTGCTCTCGGCAAAAGCAGGCAATTGAGCTTCGGAAATTTTTTGTATTTTTGCAGGCCGGTTCTGAACGTATTTTATATGTTCGGAGTTTACTATTTATGAAGAATATCGTAAATAGGAAGATTATTCATTAAAATAAAAAGAATGGCTTACAATTTATTAAAAGGAAAGAAGGGAATTATTTTCGGTGCCCTGAATGAGATGTCTATTGCCTGGCAAGTGGCGGAGAAATGTATAGAAGAAGGGGCTGAAATCGTATTGACGAATACTCCGCTATCGATTCGGATGGGAGATATACAGGATTTTGCGGCGAAACATCAGATCCCGCTCATTCCGGCGGATGCTACGAGCGTGGAGGATTTGACCCATCTTTTTCAGGAATCGATGACACATTTCGGTGGGAAGGTGGATTTTATCTTACATTCGATCGGTATGTCTTTGAATGTAAGAAAAAAACGTCCTTATGACGATCTGGATTACGATTTTTTGCAAAAGACGTTGGATATATCCGCAATTTCTTTCCATAAAGTGCTGCAAACGGCCAAAAAACTGGACGCCATCAATGAGTGGGGATCGGTGGTCGCTTTGTCTTATGTGGCAGCTCAGCGTACGATGTTCGAATACAACGACATGGCCGATGCAAAAGCTATGCTGGAATCGATAGCCCGTAGCTTCGGATATATTTATGGACGGGAAAAACGCATCCGGGTGAATACGATTTCCCAGTCACCGACAATGACTACAGCGGGGAGCGGAATCAAAGGTTTCGATTCGCTGGTAGACTTTGCCGACCGGATGTCGCCCCTTGGAAATGCTACTGCAGAAGAATGTGCCAATTATTGCGTTTGCCTGTTTTCCGACCTTACCCGGAAGATTACGATGCAGAATCTTTACCACGATGGAGGATTTTCGAGTATGGGTATGAGTTATAGGGCTATGCACCAGTATAATAAGAGTTTTGATAACGAAGATAAAAAATAGGGGAACTTTTTGCAGTTTGTCTTAAAAAAGGGTAATTTTCCGTCTTCAATTTAAAAATCCGGAATATGTATTTATTCTTTGACACAGAGACGACAGGATTACCTAAACGGTGGAATGCACCTGTAACAGACTTGGAAAATTGGCCCAGATTAGTACAATTGGCCTGGATCATGTACGATGACCGGGGAAACATGCTCGAGAGCCGGGATGTCATAGTAAAGCCCGAAGGATTTACTATTCCTCCGGAAGCTTCGCGGGTGCATGGGATCACGACTTTGGTGGCACGTGAAAAGGGGGAACCTTTACAAGAAGTGATGGAGCAATTTGCCCGAAAGATCGATGAAGCGACAGCTTTGGTTGGGCATAATATCAGCTTCGACGAATGTATTGTCGGGGCTGAATTCGAGCGTTTGCGAATGATGACGACCCTGTTCCTGAAGCCGAAATATTGTACGATGAAACTTTCTACAGATTATTGTAAGCTTCCCGGGAAAAAAGGATTCAAATCTCCCCGGTTGGCGGAATTACACCAAGTATTGTTCGGCAGTGGTTTTGACAATGCGCATAATGCATTGGCAGATGTGGAGGCTACAGCCCGTTGCTTTTGGGAACTGAAAAATAGAAAAGTCATCAAGTAGACAGAACCGGAAAAATGAAGCGGTCAGTAAAAGGGAGATAGAGGTTGAATTATTGATTATGGCAAAAAAATCGGATTTTAATACGAGTAGAAGCGTAAAAGATTTGCAGGCGGAATATGGGAAAATGCCCCCACAGGCCGTCGATTTGGAAGAAGCAGTATTGGGAGCCCTGATGTTGGAACGGGATGCTTTTTCTATCGTCGGGGATTTATTGGAACCGGATGCTTTTTATAAGGATGCGCATCAAAAGATATTCCGGGCCATTCATAAGTTGTTCCTGAACGATGACCCGGTGGATTTGCTCACGGTGAGCGAGGCATTGAAGCAAAGTGGGGAACTGGAACAGGTCGGGGGGTATTATTATTTGTCCCAGCTGACGACCCGGGTAGCTTCGGCCGCTCACATCGAATTCCATGCAAAGATCATTGTTCAGAAATATTTGCAGCGTAAACTGATCGGGGTCTGTACAGAATTGCAGGAGATGGCCTATGATGAAGCGACCGATGTTTCTGATTTGATGGATAAGGCTCAGAAAGCTGTATTCGATATTGCCGACGGTAATATTAAAAAAGATACGGCCGAGATAGCTCCGATCATCGACGAAGCGATAAAAGGTATTCAGGCTGCTGCCGAAAAGCCGGACGGGATCAGTGGACTTCCTTCGGGCTTTAATGCTTTGGATGCGGTGACTTCCGGTTGGCAGCCTTCGGATTTAGTGATCATTGCCGCCCGTCCTGCTATGGGTAAGACGGCTTTTGTGCTTTCTATGGCCCGGAATATGGCGGTGAAACACCACCAGGCTGTCGCTATTTTCTCTTTGGAAATGTCGGCCGTGCAGTTGGTGAATCGTTTGATCGCCAGTGAGACCGAATTGAGTGCCGAGAAATTGAAAACAGGGCGTCTCACCGACGAAGAATGGCAGCAATTGCACAGCCGGATCAAGGCTTTGGTGGAGGCTCCCATCCTGGTGGACGATACCCCGGCTTTGTCTATCTTCGAATTGCGGGCCAAGTGCCGGCGATTGAAACAGAAATATGGAATAAAAGTATTGATTATCGACTATCTGCAGTTGATGACCGCCGGTGCCGATATGCGGGGAAACCGGGAACAGGAAGTGAGTTTGATTTCAAGGCAGCTGAAAATTATTGCCAAGGAATTGAGTATTCCTGTTATGGCTTTGTCCCAGTTGAACCGTGGGGTAGAATCCCGGCCGGATAAAAAACCGATGTTGTCCGATCTGCGTGAATCCGGATCTATCGAGCAGGATGCGGATATGGTTATGTTTATCCATCGTCCTGAAAAATATGGGATAACCGTCGATAATGAAGGAAACTCTCTGTTGGGGATTGCGACGATTATTATTGCCAAGCACCGTAGTGGTGCTGTCGGCGAGGTGAATTTGCGTTTCCGGGCCGAATTGACACAATTCTGTGACCTCGATACGACTTCGCCTTTTGCTTCAAGTACTTCGACCGGAGAGATCGTTACCCAAACGTTCAGTTCGAAGATGAACGATGAACCTGTGCCTGCATTGGATCAGGGATTCGAAGGTATGAGGGATAGTTTCGATAATAATGCTCCTTTTTAAATCGGATCATGAAGAGGCTGCTGCTTATCGGTTGTTTTTGCCTGATGGGATGGATCAGTCTGGCGAATCATATTCTGATTCCGATGGATAATACACAGAGCAATCATTTGAAAGCTTATGGAGTTGTTTATCATACGCTGAAAAAAGGATTGGAAGTGCAGTGGTTGCTCAATTACCGGGGAGGAAGTTTTATACTGCCTTTTGATGCGGACGGACGAACGGAATGTCTGTTGAAAGGAGTGGGCTTCGAAGTGATTCCTCCGGCAAGGCTGAATGCGATCCTGGCTGAGATAGCTTCACCGGAGGTAAATGCAGATGCGGTTAAACTGGAGAAAGCGCCGAAGATTGCCGTTTACTCCCCGAAGGAAAAGAAACCCTGGGATGATGCGGTGACTTTGGCTTTAACCTATGCAGAAATTCCTTATGATGTCGTTTATGATTCGGAAATACTGGACGGATGTCTGAAAGAGTACGATTGGTTGCACCTGCATCATGAAGATTTTACAGGGCAGATGGGAAAATTCTACCGGAATTATCGGCATATGGATTGGTATAAAGCCGAAGAAACAACTAATAAACAAACGGCCCGTAAATATGGTTTTTCAAAAATTTCCGAATTGAAGAAAGCGGTTGTCCGGACGATCCGCGATTATGTGTCTGCCGGAGGGTTTATGTTTGCGATGTGTTCGGCTACCGATACTTTCGATATTGCTTTGGCTGCGATGGAGGTAGATATTTGTGATGTCATGTTCGACGGTGATCCGGTAGAGCCCGGCGCACAGGAAAAGCTCGATTATTCGAAGACATTTGCCTTCAAAGATTTTAAATTGCAGTTGAATCCGAATATTTATGAATACTCGGATATCGATGTCACAGACACCCGAAAAGTAACCGAACGGGATGATTATTTCCTGTTGTTTGAATTTTCTGCCAAGTGGGATCCTGTGCCGACGATGTTGTGCCAAAATCATATGAACATGATTAAAGGGTTTATGGGACAGACTACCGCATATAACCGGAAACTGATCAAATCGAATGTCCTGATTATGGGAGAAAATAAGGCTGCCGGAGAAGTCAGGTATATCCATGGGGAATACGGGAAAGGTACCTGGTCATTTTTGGGCGGACATGATCCCGAAGATTATCAACACTTTGTAGGTGATCCTGTAACCGAATTGGATTTACATCGACAGTCTGCCGGATATCGGTTGATTTTGAATAATATATTGTTTCCCGCTGCCCGTAAAAAACAACATAAGACATAAGAGCGGGTAACCGTTTAAGAAATAACGAGATGATGAAAGCAAAATTGATTTTTTTACTGAAGTATTACTTGTTTTGGGTCGTTATATCCATTGTGGCAAAAATCATGTTTTTATTCTATCAATGGTCCGATACGACTCATTTGTCCGCTGCTGACTTTTGGCATATTTTAGCCGGAGGAATCCGTTTGGATTTATCTTTGAGCGGTTATATCCTGATGCTTTCTTCAGTAATCCTGATTTGTTCGGTCTTCGTCGGGGAAAAGATTATCCGGGCCGTATTTGCCGGTTTGACGCTGTCGTTACTTCTCTTTTTTTGGGGAGTTGTTGTGGTCGATCTGGAATTATTTAAGAACTGGGGATTCCACATCGATACGACTCCGCTGATGTATCTGAAAACCCCGAAAGAAGCGATGGCTTCTACGCCTTTGTGGCTGAACTTATGTCTTACCTTGCTTATGCTGGGATGTGTCGTTTTATCCTTTTGGGTATTCCGTCGTTATGTTTTGAAAGGGTTGCGATATAAAAGGGGAAATTATTGGGGGATTCCCGTATTTCTGCTGATCGGTGGTGCTATGATTTTACCGGTAAGAGGGGGAGTGAACCTGGCTCCGTTGAATAGTAGTGCTGTGTTTTATCATGCTGAGAATATGTATGCCAATCAGGCTGCTGTAAATGCGGTTTGGAATTTTATTTACGAGCTGATGCACATGAAAAATCTGGATAAAAAATATAATTATTTGCCGGAACAGGAGGTGGCACAAGTGGTAGATAGCCTGATGCATACAGGAACCGATTATCCTCGTTTGCTGAAAACAGAACGTCCGAATATCGTATTTTTACTTTTGGAGAGTTTTACGGCGAATGCAGTCGAAGTTTTAGGGGGGATTCCCGGAGTGACGCCGAATTTGAATCAGCTGGCCAAAGAGGGAGTACTGTTTACGAATATTTATGCTACGGGGTCGCGTTCCGACCGCGGAATGGTCGCTGCAATCAGTGCCGTTCCTTCACATCCTGCCGTTGCTATGATCAAGTATCCCAATAAAATCATGGAACGTCCGAGGTTTCCGAAAGATCTCGAAGAAGCCGGGTATTCGACCCGTTATTATTATGCCGGGGATATCGATTTCGGTAGTTTCCGTTCTTTAGTCACCATGAGCTTTCAGGGGATGGTGACCGAAGATGACTTTTCCGGTGAAGCTATGGCCAATCGTTTCAAATGGGGGGTACACGATCAATATATGTTCGAACGACTTTATGAGGATATTGCCAAGGCCCGGCAACCTTTCATGTACATGGCTTTTAATATGAGCAGCCACGAACCTTTCAATGTCCCCGGCGAAGTTGCGATACCCGGCGACGACACAGAGCATAAATTCCTCAATGCCATTCATTATAGCGATGCTTGCATCGGAGAATTTATCCGGAAATGTAAAGCTTCGGGGTTATGGGACAATACGCTTTTCATCCTGATGGCAGACCATGGGACACGTCATATCCGGCATGTGGATCCTTCTACTCCGGCAGCTTATCACATCCCCCTGATATTGTCAGGAGGGGCATTGAATGTGCAGGATACCGTGGTGACGACCATCGGGTCACAAACAGATATGGTGGCTACGGTTTTGGCCCAATTGGGTATGGATCATTCCGGATACAAGTTCAGCCGTAATTTATTGGCCGATCAGGTGATTCCTTTTGCTTTCTTTTCTTATCCCAATGGAGCCGGTGTAGTGACCGAAAAAGGGTCTGCTTATTTCAGTTTACAGAGCCAGACTTTTGTCGAGAAAGACAGTGTAAAAGAAGATGGCCGCTTGCTGAAAGCCTATCTGCAAGCGATCAATGAGGATTTTAACCGCCAGTAGATCATTTGCTTCCCGGAATCCCTTTGTATTTGATCGCCAGTAAGGTGAGGTCGTCCGATTGATTGCCCTGACCGATGTGGCTATGGATATCCTCGAGAAGTGCCTGAATGATAAAAGCAGGTGTTTTCACTGTTTGTGCTTCCACACATCTGATCATTTTATCCTGACCGTAGAACTGTCCCGACTGATTTTCCGTATCGGTGATGCCATCGGTATAAAATAACAAGGTTGTATTTTTATTGAAAGTATAGATATGTTCTGAAAATTCATGTTCCTCGAGTACACCGATCGGAACATCGGGGTATTTATTCAGAAAACTGGTCTGTCCATTGTGATGTATGATCAATGGATAAGGATGACCGGCATTGGTAAATGTCATGATTCCGGTATTGATATCTATAATCCCGATAAAGATCGTGGTGTATATATCGTCGTCGGCATCGTCACACATATGTTTGTTGATCAGATTGCAGATTTGTGCTGTAGAAGTGTTATTGCTGGCGATATAGCGGAATAGTTTACTGATGGAGGCCATGTATAAGGCGGCCGGAGTGCCTTTGCCCGCTACATCTCCGATGGCAAAGTAAAGTTGGTTGCCCAGCTGAAAATATTCGTAAAAGTCTCCGCCTACTTCACGGCATTGCCGTAAGTCTGCTGCCAATTCGATATTAGGAGGAAGAAGGATAGGGCGGGGAAGAAAACGTTGTTGAATACGGCGGGCCAGACGCATCTCAGAATTGTACTGTTCTTTCTCGGCCGTAGTGATTTTCAGCCGTTCTATATAGTTCACCAGGTTTTGTTGCAGATAATGAAAAGAATCGTATAAGTCATAAATTTCTTTACAAGATTTCGGGATAGGAAGTACGATATCGAACTGTCCTTCCGCAACACGACGGGTGGAATAAGCCAACTCGAGTAAAGGAGAGGATAAACGCTTGACAATGTTAACGATACCGATAAACAGGCAGAGTAATCCCAACCCCATAGAAAGGAATAACATGAAATAAAGTTTACCGGATGAATATAAGATCTCGTTATAGGGACAGATGATACCTATTTGCCAATCCATAGGAGAAAAAGGGGTGTAATAGAGGTAGTGTTTTTGTTTGTCCAATTCCACGGTGGTCGCACAGGTTTCCCCTCTCGATATACTCCGGTGGATAAAGCTGGCTTTGGGACCTGTGAGGTGGCTGATCAGATTTTGTTTCCCACTCGGCGATGGAGCCGGATGAGCAATGTAATTTCCTTCCCGATCGACGACAAATAAATTTCCGGATCTGAACAACTTATAGCTGCCGATCAGAGCATTCAGATTCTTCAAGGGAAAGTCTACTTTCAAAATACCACAGGGCTGATGCTGGCTGTTGTGGATCAGATGGCATAAAGCGATGGTCTTGCAGTGGTTTACTTCGGAATAAATCCAATATCCGTTATTGGGTGCCGACTTGATGATTTTAGCTGAGTCCGGATGACAATAGTTGCAACAAGGATCGGGTTGAGTGAAATGGATTTTCTCATCTGCTGTACGGTAAGCATTGATATGAATGAAATCGGCTACTTCCGGATTTTTCAGATCGTAATGGACCGAACTTCCGATGAGTGTCTTATAACTTCTCAGAATTCGGATGGGTAAATCAGGGATATTTTTATAATTCAGTTCTCCCTGCATATCGGTTACATTTTGCGGAATACTTTCGATTCTTGCAATTTCACGTTCGAAGATGATCAAGGCATTATTGGCGATTGCTTTTGCCTGGCTGTAAGCATTGTTGTTGATAAATTGTTCCAGTGAATTGACCAGAGCCAGAGAGATTAAGAAAAATACGACGAATAAAACAAGGATTAAGTAAATAATCAATTGTTTTGAAAAACTGATGTTCTGACTTATTTTCATAGATGATAAAGAGGCACTTAGGGAGAAGTTAGCTAGCGGTTTGGGTGCAGGATGAATTCGGTGATCACAGGTCTCAAACCGATTCTACCGGGAAACCCAAGATAACCTTGTCCGCGACTGACATATAAATATTGATTTTGATGCCGGTATAATCCGTCGTATTCCGGATAAATATATTGTGCCGGACTCCATTCGTTTTTTCCGATCTTGATTCCGAATTGCATAGCATGGGTATGACCGGAAAGGGTCAGGGCTATCCGGGGTACTTGTAATACTTCACCTCTCCAGTGTGACGGGTCATGGGATAAAAGGATGATGCAAGCTTGCCCGGGGAGAGAATCTATAGCGACATCCAATTTCCCGTAACGGGGAAAAGGGGGATTGCCCCAATTCTCGACCCCCACAAGCCAAAGCGTGTCCCTGCCTTCGACGATGGGAATACGGTCATTGTTCAACATATGAAATCCCATCGACTTCATATTTTCAAAAAATTGGTTCAGGTTGTTCCGTTTGTCCGTTTCAGTAGGCCAACGGGTATAATCGCCGTAATCATGATTCCCGGTAATGGCATATTTACCGTAAGAAGCTTTCATTTCTTGAAATAGAGTGATCCAGGGGGACATTTCTGCTGCGAAATTATTGACCATATCTCCTGTAAATACAATGATGTCCGGTTGTAAACGATTGACTTCCCCGACTAATTTCCGCATACCGGGGTAACTTTCTCCGAAACTTCCCAAGTGGATATCCGAAAGTTGTACAATCTTGAAATGATCGAATTCGGCCGGCAAATTTTCCAAAGTCAGATTTACGGTTTCAATTTTATAATTATAACGCCCTAGAGTAAGACTATATAGTAGAATCAGGAAAAGTGCTCCTGCCAGGATACCCGAAAATAAACGGATCAGTTTGGATATCCTCTGACAACATCTCCGTAATAACAGACCGATTCCGTTGAAAACGGTATAAATGAGTTTCGGTGTATAGAATAAAAATAACAGACCGATCAGTTTTTCTATCCAAAAATAACTGTCGGGACCTTTTAAGCGGGATACGCTGTACTGAAAAAGAATTAAGGTACAGGTGAAAAAGAGAGTATGTAATCCATATAATAGAATTTGCCACTTTTTATTCAAATATTGTTTCAATTGAATCCAGAATATGGTATCTGTCAATAGAATAAAAATGAGGCCTGCTATAAATATTAAATTACTACTCCGCATATAATTTTTAAATTATAATATCATAAATATGATATAATGTTTAATGGCTAAGACATACATTTATGTCAGGAATGATTATACGCATTCCTGACAAAATAGTAAACCTTAGAAGTTTTTAAAATAAACCGGTGATATGACCTTGTTCGTCGATATCGATATTCTCGGCAGCCGGTTTCTCGGGAAGTCCCGGCATTCGCATGATTTCCCCTGTAATCGGTATGACAAAACCTGCTCCGGCGGCAATTTCTATTTGGCGGACGGTAACGACAAAATCTTTCGGCCGACCTAGTAATTTAGGATTATCGGACAGTGATTTTTGTGTTTTGGCTATACAAACCGGGAGTTTATCCAATCCCAGAGCGATGATTTTTTTCAAATCGCTTTTGGCTTGTGCTGTATAATCGATAGCTGCAGCTCCATAGATTTCTTTGGCGATGGTTTCTATTTTCTTTTCGATATCCCAGCTCCATTCGTAGAGCGGTTTTAGTTTGCATACGCATTGTTCGGCTACTTTGGCTGCCAGGATTGCCAGTTTCTCAGCTCCTTCACCTCCCTTGGCCCAAACTTCCGCTACTTCCATGGGCACGCCCAGTTCTTTGCATTTGTCTGCAACAATTTGTATCTCAGCATCTGTATCGGTGACAAATTTGTTCAAAGCAACGATGGGGCAAATATTGAATTTCTTCATATTTTCAACATGCTTTTCCAAATTTTCGATTCCTTTTCTCAATGCTGCCGTATTCTCTTCTTTCAGATTTTCGACTTTCACGCCTCCATGGTATTTCAGCGCCCGGATCGTGGCGACCAGAACGACGGCGCTCGGATTCAGACCGGCTTTGACACACTTGATATCGAAGAATTTTTCTGCACCCAGGTCAAAACCGAAACCAGCCTCCGTGACGACAAAATCTGAAAGCGAAAGTCCCATCTTCGTTGCCAGTACGGAATTCGTTCCCTGAGCAATATTGGCAAACGGACCTCCATGAATGATGGCGGGATTCCCTTCGATGGTTTGCACCAGATTGGGTTTGATCGCGTCTTTCAATAAAGCGGCCATCGCTCCATGAGCTTTCAGGTCACGGGCATATAAAGGACGTTTATCATAGGTATAACCGATGAAAATATTTCCCAACCGTTCTTTCAGATCCATGAAACTTTCCGATAAGCAAAGGATCGCCATAATCTCTGACGCTGCCGTAATATCGAAACCGGTCTCCCGTGGGATACCGGATGATGTACCTCCCAAACCGACGATAATGTGCCGCAGAGAACGATCGTTCATATCCATTACCCGTTTCCAGGTCACAGTCCGGGGATCTAACCCCAGGGAAGAAGTTTTACTTTGGATGTTATTATCGATCAGGGCTGCCAACAAGTTATGGGCTTTCTCGATGGCATTGAAGTCACCTGTAAAATGGAGATTGATATCTTCCATCGGTAACACCTGTGAGTAACCGCCTCCTGTTGCACCACCTTTGATACCGAATACAGGTCCTAAAGAAGGTTCACGCAAAACAACCGTTGTCTTTTTACCGATCCGGTTCAGCCCTTCGGTCAATCCGATCGATATGGTCGTTTTCCCCTCGCCGGCCGGAGTCGGGGAGATGGCCGATACCAAAATCAGATGCTTGCCTTGCATCCGGGCGGGCTGAATCAGGTCGAGGGGGAGTTTGGCTTTATATTTACCATATAGTTCTATCACTTCCGGATCTATGCCTAATTTTTTTGCAGTTTCCGTGATCGGTTTCAGTTTTACGGTACTTGCAATCTCTATGTCTGTCATGTTTTTAATTGTTTGTTGGTTATTGGTTGGTTTTATATTAGTTGAGCGTAAATTCTGTACTCCCTATCAGTTCGTTGTCGCTGAATAATTCTGCAACGTATTTTCCTTTGACCAGACTTCCGTCGTTAGGCCAGTATATCGCCATTTCGAGCCGGTCACCTTCATAATTGATTTCCCGTTTGGCGGAGTAGGTCAGAGAAACATTCTGATATTTAAAGAATGATTTTTCGCTAAAGGCGATCACTTTGTCATCCGGACGTTTCAGACGCAGATAAATCACCCGGTCGCCCCGTTTGGCCGTTACATTTTTCGTGATCACAAATTCCGCTTTCAGGTTGTAACATTTTTTCCAGTTCGTTTCCTTATCTCTTTTATTTACGGGATATACGACGAAGTTTTCTGTCCGGAGGGCACTGGCCTGGGCGATCACTTCTTTCATGTCCTTTTGCTGATTTTCAAGTTTCTGATTCCGTTCCCTGACCCAATTCATTTGTTTGCGTACTTCCGTATTTTCTTTTGCCAGTTTTTGATTCAGCTGATTGAGAGAATCTATCTGTACCACATAACTTCTCAATACATTTTTTAATGTACCGATTTCTTTTTTATAACGATTGATTTCTGCATAAGAGTTATCGCGGAATTTCTTCATCTGATCCATTAAGGTAAGGATCTTTTCCTGTTCTAATTGCAGTTTTTCATTCAGGGTATCATTACTGGTTTTCAGATCATCGTAATTATGGCTCAGATCGGTAAGCTCCTGTTCCAATAATTGCTTTTCCTCATGAATGGCGGCGATATGTTTTTTATTTTCGGATCTTTCAACTAAAAAGAAAATGAATAATAAAATAAGAACTACCGACAAACAACCGATAACGATCATTAACATTTTGTCTTTCTTGTCCTTGATGATAGAATTTTCTTCCATAATTTAATACATTATTGTTTTTATTCGTTTTTATCTCCTGACTTCCGCAAAGGTAGGAAAAATAAAAGTAAAAGGAGAAATGTTAAAACTAAAAGCATGGCGATAAGGAGAGCATAAATTTGGATTTTACAATTTTTTAACGTATTATTGTATAGTCCTAAATCATCAGCATATGCGAGAAGAATTTTTACATTATCTCTGGGCGAATGCTTTGTTCAGAAGTAATGAGTTTGTAACCATTTCCGGTCATGCTGTGGAGGTATTGAAAGTCGGGCTGTTGAACCGGGATGCAGGGCCGGATTTTTTCAATGCCAGAATCCGGTTGGATGGAGTAGAGTGGGGCGGTAATGTCGAGGTACATTTGCGTAATAGCGATTGGAACAGGCATGGTCATCAAGTGGACGCAGCTTACGACAACGTGATTCTGTCTGTTGTCCTGGAGGCCGATGTCCGTATTTATAACAGCAAGGGACGCGAAATCGATACGATAGTTCTGGATTATGCCGATCGATTGTATGAGGAGTATCTTTATATGCTGGGCGGACAACTGAAACCCGGCTGCCGGCGGAAAATAGAAAAAATCGACAAGAGTAGCTTTTATCTGATGTTGCCGGCACTGGCTATCGAGCGGTTGATGAGAAAATGCCGGGAAATCGAGGGAATACTTGAATTGACCCGGAATGATTGGGAAGAATGCCTCTTTCGCCTGATCTGTAAGTATTGGACCGGTAATGTCAATGCAGAGCCCTTTTATCAATTGTCGCTTCGCTTGCCTTATCGGATATTACTCAGGTATGCGGATAAACAAACCGTTTTAGAGGCTTTATTGTTGGGATGTGCCGGGCTGTTGGAAGATGGTGCGGAAGATGAATATGTGGCTGTATTGAAAAAGGAATTCCTGTATTACCGGAATAAACACGATTTACAATCCATGCCTTCCGGACAATGGAAGTTTATGCGGATCCGGCCGGATGTTTTTCCGGCTGTCCGTTTAGCTTTGCTGGCTTCGTTGATCCGTGATTACAGGACTTTGGCCTCCCGTATTTTAGATGCGACTTCATTGAAGGAACTGATGGGGCTATTCGAAGTAAATGTTTCTGCTTACTGGAACCGGCATTATCGTCCGGGTATTATCGCTCCCGAACGACCTAAAAAATTGGGAGAACAGGTGCGGAAAACACTGGTTATTAATGCAGTGATCCCTTTTGTTTTTTGGTATGGAAAACAAAGAGAGGAAAGAAAATATACCGAAAAAGCGCTGAGATGGCTGGAAGAATGTTCCCCTGAAAACAATTATATCGTGAGGGCCTGGCAAGAATTGGGATTTCGCTTCGATTCAGCTTTACAAACACAGGCCATTATAGAACTAACCCGGGAATATTGCGAGTGCCATCGTTGTCTGCAATGCAAATTAGGGCGGGAAATTTTAAAGATATGCTGATCTGAAATCCTGTCAGGGGATTAACTCGATCGCTTCCTGACGCAGGATTAAGGGGAGATTGATTTCTCTTTTTTCCAGGCTGATCAGCCATTCTTCTACTTCTTCCGGACGAAGGGTGTAAAGAATATCCCTGAATACTTCGATCTGTTCGTCGGTATAGGCTTCCGGAGCAATTTGCCGGTAAACATCCAGTTCTTCATCATCGAAGTAATCTATTTGGGGACTGGCTTTTTTCAATCCTTTTTCACATATCGCATGAGCTCCGCAGCAATCTGCCGGAGGAGCGACAATGGTCTCCGGGTCTTCACTATGGCGGCGTTTATGAATAAAAGTAAACAGGGCGACTAAAATCAGCAGCCCTGTTAATCCCGATAGAATATAGATCATTGTGTAGATCTGTTATTTTAATAGTTCTTTTTTTAATAAGTTCACCTGATTGGTCAGTTTTTTGATTTCTGCGTCGGCGTCGGCTTTTGTTTTTCTGATCCAATTCAGTTTTTTTGTCATTTCCTCGTTGTCTGCTTTCAGTTTTTCAACTTCTCCGTTTTGAGCTTGCAGGTTATTGGTAGCACTTTCCAGCTGTGCTTTGATTTTCTGATTCTCAAATTCCAGATTGGTTTGTACTTCGGTCAGCTGACGACGCAACTGATCCCGTTCATTGCTCACTTTTTGCAGACTGCTTTCCAATGACGATATTTGCTCGCTGGTAGATTGAGTAGTAGTTTTGATCTGATCGGCAACATTACTCAATTCGGATTTCAACTCCACTTGTTTGCTTTCCAAAGAGCGTAATTTGGTATACAGTTGGTCGATCGTTTTATCTTTTACAGCATTATTTTCAGTCAGTTTGTACCGAATGGTATTGAAATCGTCCTTTGCTAGTTGCAATTGATCTTCCAACTGTTTTTTATCGCGCTTCAGATCGAGCAGATTCCGATCGACTTCTCTTTTTGCTCTGGCTAATTCTTCGAATTTCTTCTTAGAAACGCAAGACACGGATAAAGATGAAATAATCATAAATCCACTCAGGTATAAAATCGTTTTTCTCATATGAAGTGACTCTAATTATTTATTGACACATTTTGGTTTTAAGCATTATAATTGCTTACTTTGGGGCAAATATATAAAATAAAATAGAAACGTAACGTAAAATAAGCTTGAATTACTAAATGTACTGATGATTATGGCCAGGAAATTTCTTTTATTATTGCTATTGATATGTGGAGGCTTGTGTATGGGGCAGGCTCAGGAAGATGGAAAAATTGTATTGAAGGGAGTGGTACAGGATGCCCGGACTAACGAACCTATACCTTTTGTCAACATCGGTTTGTTGGGAACGGTAGCAGGGGTTGCTTCGGATGTAGACGGACGATTCGAATTGGTCATCCCGGATCGGTATGCAACCCATGTCCTGCGTCTCTCGGCTATCGGTTATGCTTCAAAGGATATCAAAGTATATGAAATACAAAATAAACCCGACCTCAAAATCCTGTTGCAGCCGAAAACTTATGGGATCGGGGAGGTAGATGTATACGGACAATTGCTGATTTATAAGAAAATGCTGCAAAATGTCGTTTCCAACATCAACAAGAATTATATTTCTAAACCTTATAATTACGAAGGTTACTTTAAATATAGCCGGCAGGTCGACGGACAGGAAAAAGTAAAAGAGGCGACGGTAACGATCTATGATGCTCAGGGATACCATCGGGAAGATGTTGCCTCGGCTTTTAAAGAATTGAATTATAAATTCAATCAGGTCCGTAGAAATTCCGAAGTGACTTCGGTGTGGGACGGCCTGACCTATTTCGATGATATTCTGACAGCAGATATCGTTAGGAATACCCGTAATGTATTGGATATCGTCAATTCCCGTGATTATAAACTGAAAAGTAAAGGTAAGCTGGTCTATGAGGGTGATTCGGTTCAGGTGATCAGCTATCAGGCTACTCATCCTTCTATTTCAACAACCGGTGATCCGGCGGTGCAGACCTATAGCGGAGAGATTTATATCAATCTGAAAGATCTGGCGGTCTTAAAGAATGTCGTCAACCTGACTTCCCGCGATTTTAATGGATTAGGCCGGAATCTGGTTACGATCAATGAAAAACCGAAAAGTGATGTGAAAATGACAATCACCACAACCTATAAGAAATTGAAATCGGTTTACTTTCTAAGTGGTGTCCAGGTGGAATATTCCTATAAAGAAGAGGGGAAAGAGGTAAAAGGGACGATGGAGTATATCACTACCCGTGTAAACAGAACTTCTCCTACAGTTATTGAAGGCCGGATTTATTACGAAGATATCGAGGCTAACGAAGAATTTTGGAATCGCTATTCGGTCTATTTTGAAGAATAAGATGGGGAGAAAATAAAACGAGCCTGATTGATTCAGGTCCATAAATTTGGAGAGATGGAGTATTAAAGTTCATGTTACTTTTACTTGTTCGTCTCCGGTATTCGTGTTCGGGGGCCCGGTCGCTTCTGTCGGTCGTCTGGCTTTTTCTGAACGACCGACCGGTGGTGTCTGACGGAAACGTAGCGTAAAGTTTTTTGCGCTACGAGGAGTTCCGCCGGTCAGTGAAGGAAAACCTTACCGGACCGGTCTGACGGTACAAAACCCGGAATCGGAATAGAAAGAAAAAATAAAATCTACGTTAAAGCCAGACTGATCTTTTTAATCGGAATTTTTTATTCGGATCCACAACTTTATTTGTTAAAGATATCTTCTTTGCTGCGGGGTTGTTTGTCTTGATGCCATTCAAAATCTTTGAGAAAGCGATCTTTCGGATCGACAATGATCAGCGGATTCAAAGTTCCTTCGGGTTTGGTAATAAAAACAATCCGGTTTACCCTTTTTTCTTTTAAATGAATTTTAATAGCGGAACTGATAGTCTTATTCAAACCGATAATTACTCCTTTGTCATCCGGGTAGTATATTGATTCGCCGTTCCCATCGACCTCCACCAGATAAAGTTCATTGTGCCGGATATAACCGGTCATATTCCGTCCTTTGATTTGATTGAACTTGGCCGTATCCAGCTGGTTGACGATAAATGCTTTGTTATTTAAATGGAACAGGTCGACTTCATTGTTCTTGAGGTGCATATCGATCGTTGTCCCCGTTAGCTGATTACCACTGGCCCAGACAATAGGAGTACCGAAAAGATATACGGTAGAATCCGCTACCGGGAAAATCATTGAATCGCATATTCCTTGCAGATCGGGATTGAAAAATTTCGTGTTGTAATAGGCCTTCAGGACGTTGTTACCTAACGAATCTTTACTACTTGAAAGGGTATCTCCATGGACAAAGAGGGAATCGGTTTTACCGACCAGAATCAATTGAGCACGCTCGGTTACATAAGCATAATCGTTGTTTTTCGTGACCTCGCCATAGTTTCCCTCTACAATCACATTATTTACTGTATCGTACAAATGGATGTTTTGATGCATGATAGCCTTACCGGACAGGCTGTCTACAATTAAAGTATCGGCCCTTCCTAAATATTCGTTGTAGGTAAGGTGATTGTTTTTATATAATTCGGCATGTGAAGTCAGTGAGTTATACCAGCCGTTCTCCGAATAGAGGGTTCGGTTGTCGCCATAGATATTGGTCGGTCCCAATATCGTAATGACTTTTGTTTCCGTTTGATATTTCAAAGTATCCGAATACATCGTATATTCGGGAGTGTATACCTTGACACTATCCTTAAAAAACATTTCATTAATCGGGAGGTAATAGTAGCCGATGTCGCTGATCAGGGTGTTGATACTGTCTTTTATCGTCCCTTTATTGAAGTAATAGCCGACCCGGTTGGCCGCATCGTAATCCAGAAAATCGGTGGTCAGGGTAATTTTCGGGTCTTTCATGATCACGTTATCCCTGACTTTGGCAAATTCCGTATTGCCATTGTATAGCATAAAATCTCCCCACAGATTCAAGGTATCGTTCTGAATCACGTGGACATTACCGAAAGCTTCCACATAATTACTATCCCGATGGTTGTATAATTTATCGCAAAACATCAGCATATTTTTATGCTTCAGCCTGACATTTCCAAGTAAGCTATCGATATTACTCTTCATATTCACGGCATAGGTGTCGGCATGAAGAATATCGATAACATCTTTTTGCTGGGCAAATGAGGGGCATATTGTGCCGGCAAAACATATAGACAATAGGAGGATTTTCAAGTACATTTTATATCGACCGTTTATTTTATAAATTCCCGGATCAGATCTTCGACCCGGATATGTTCAGCCTCTGCTTTATAGTTTTTAAAGATCCGATGCCGCAAAATAGCTTCCGCTACATATTTTACGTCTTCTATATCCGGAGCATATTTCCCTTGTAAAGCTGCATGTGTTTTAGCTCCTGAAATTAAAAATTGAGAAGCTCGCGGTCCGGCGCCCCAGTTGAGGTATTGCTCTGCCAGCGGATGTGCCCCAGAACGTCCGGGACGAGTCCGGGCAACTAGTTTTACGGCATATTCGGTGATATGTTTCGATACCGGCATCAGGCGGATTGCAGATTGGAATTTCAGAATTTCTTCCCCTGTAACGATACGGTTCAATTTTTCCGTTTTCTGTCCGGTAGTGCTTTCTACGATAGCGATTTCTTCTTCCAGAGTCGGATAATCGAGTATCAAACTGAACATGAACCGGTCTAATTGAGCTTCCGGCAGCGGATAGGTTCCTTCCTGTTCTATCGGGTTCTGAGTAGCCAGAACAAAAAAAGGCTGTTCCAATTTCCGGGTTGTACCGGTCGCAGTGATTTCTTGCTCTTGCATCGCCTCCAGTAAAGCACTCTGTGTCTTGGGAGGAGTACGGTTGATCTCGTCAGCCAGGATAATATTGGCAAATAGAGGCCCCTCGATAAATCTGAATTCCTTCTGATTGTCTAAGATTTCAGTACCGATAATATCGGAAGGCATTAAATCCGGCGTAAACTGTATCCGCTTATATTTTAAGTCTAAGGTTTCGGATATAGCGGTTACCATCAAGGTCTTGGCCAAACCGGGGACACCGATGAGCAGGCAATGTCCGTTACTGAAAATAGCTACCAGTATTTTATCGATGATTTCTTCCTGACCGACAATTTTGCGGGCGATCTCTTTTTTTAGTGTTTCATATTTAATCTTCAACTGATCGATCCTTTTTACCAAATCTTCCATGATCATTTGCTTTTAGCACGACTTTCAATCCCTGTTTCTGTTTATTTAATCCATCCGTCGTACCGGAATTTGGTATCTTTAAAACTTTCATCGATATGAATATAGGTATCCGCTTGTTTTTCTTTGATCCATTTTTCCAATTTCTCCATTTGTTTTTCCCGTTTCAGCATCAATTCGAAATTTTGCCAGTCATCATCCAAATTCGCTTTATGACGGGGATAAAATTCTTTAATCTTCACGATCTTGTATTCTTCTTGGCCGTTGGTATGACTGATGAACGGCTGAGAGATTTCGCCGGGTTTCATTTTATTTACTTCTCGTGCCATATCGCCCGGAATATCGGGACGGGCAATGCGGGCTTCCGAAGTCTGGGGATCGGCGAACAACCCACCGTTATTCCGGGTTTTCTTATCGGTAGAGAAATAATAGGCAGCTTCTTCGAAAGTCATTTTCCCATCGGTGATGTATTGCCGGATGGTATCCAGACGATTTAAAGCTTCCTGTTTTTCCGTATCGGAAACCTTCGGTTGAAGGATAATGTGACGGACATTGATTTTTTCTCCCTGACGGTCGATCAGCTGAATAATATGGAAACCGTATTCCGATTCTATGATTTTAGAAATTTTTCCGGGTTTTAAGCTGAAAGCTGCTTCTGCAAAAGCCGGATCCAGTTCTTTCTTGGATTTATAACCCAGTTCTCCGCCACGGGGAGCAGAAGCATCTTCTGAATACAATACGGCTAAAGTATTGAACGTCTTTTCCCCTTTCAGGATCTGGTCCCGGAAAGAGCGCAATTGTTCCCGTATCCGTTCTTTCTCGGCTTCACTGACATCCGGTTTTAAAACGATCTGTTGTAATTCGTAACGGTCGGGCATATCCGGAAGGCTGTCTTTGGGGATCTTTTTGAAATAACTTCTTACTTCCGAAGGAGTAATACGTATTTTTTCAACGATCTTTTGCTGCATTTGTTCTGTAATCAATTGCTCTTTAAGCGGATTTCTCATGTCGTCTTTGATTTCCTGGATGGATTTACCGAAATATTTCTCCAGACGTTCCTGAGAACCGATATTACTGATAAAAAATTCGATCTGACTGGAAACGGCATTTTCAACTTCTTCGTCCGATACGATGATACTATCTATTTGAGCTTGGGCCATAAGTAGTTTCTGTACCAATTGTTGTTCCAGAATTTCTGCTTTATAATCAGGTGACGAGGAGATGATCCCCTGGCCCTGTTGTTGTAAAAAGGCATTTTCAATATCGGATTGCAAAATTATTTCATCTCCTACAATAGCGACTATTTTATCTATAACATTTTTTTGTGCAAAAATAAAGCTGAAAGAGAAAGATAAAACAAGTAATAATAAAACCTTTTTCATGTGTATTAATTTGTTATTATATAGTCAAAATTTGAGACCTCTAAACTACTATTTTTATTCAAAACAGCGAAGAACAGTAGAAAGTTTAGTAAATTTTTACATACTTTTTACGAACTCCTTCTTCATTGATCTGTTTTTCCAGGTCGTTTTCGAATTGAAGTTTCTTTTTATTTTTCAGAATAAGGGTAATTTCATCTCTGACATAATCTAAGGGAGCTAATGTTTGTTCATGACGCATCTCCTTGATTTTTAGAAAATAGTAGTTGTCGTCATCTTCTTTTTCGATGTTTTTAACCACCAGAATTTCTTTTTCTAATGTGTTGAAATCTCCGGGAATCAGATTTAATATATATTTTACTTCAATCCATTTATTGTTGAATTTATCGTATTTTTTAGCATGGGTCAGGCAATAATCTTCCAGACTTTCCTGATCGTTTGCTTTATCCGATTTGAACCATTTCTTCACTTCTTTTAAATTAGGTGCATTTTTAGGAAGAATAAAGAATACCGCTTTAATGATCGGAGTGGGCAGAATAAAGTTTTTTTCGTTTTTATTATAATAGGTTTCGATGTCTTCTTCGCTGATCTCGTCCATAAGGCGTTGGGCGATCAGTTTTTGTTTGTATTGGTAAATCAACAAAGAAGTGCGGTAATCTTCAACCTGTTTTTGTATATTCATTTCTTCGTTGGATAGGTTCTCGATCGCTTTATGTAAAAGTAATTTTTGCGTCACCCAATTGCGGATATAGTTCTGAGCCATGAGCAGACTATCTTCACTGGAGGTGCCGTTCGGAATAAAATCGATGATCTCGGAGCGGGATAAGGTACTCTCGAACACTTGTGCCACAGGTGGCTCCTGCGTTCTTTGGGGCTCACAGGAACAAATGATCAGGACCAGCATAAACAATAGGGTGAATCTCATTTTTAACTTCTTGTTTTAAGACACGGGCGAAAGTAGTAAATAATTTTCAATTTTCCCTATCTTTGTCCGAAAGAAGAGAGATGCATAACAGGATTCACGAAATATTGAAACAATACTGGGGATACGATGAATTCCGTAGTCTGCAGGAGGAGATTATTCTCTCGGTATTGGAGGGGAAGGATACGCTGGCTTTGATGCCGACCGGTGGAGGAAAGTCGATTACCTACCAGGTACCTGCCTTGGTGTTGGAGGGGATATGCCTGGTGGTGACGCCCTTGATCGCTTTAATGAAAGATCAGGTTGAAGAATTGCAAAAGCGGGGAATTGTGGCGGAGGCGATTTATACCGGTATGGGGAAAGAACAGATAGAATCGACCCTGAATAAAGCGATTGCCGGAAAAATCAAATTCCTGTATGTTTCTCCCGAACGATTAGCTTCGGAACAGTTTCGCGCACGTCTGAAACAAATGCATTTGTCCATGCTGGCAGTCGACGAAGCCCATTGTATTTCGCAATGGGGCTATGATTTCCGGCCTTCATATCTGCGGATCGCTGAAATCCGGGAGAATTTCCGGCAGATTCCGGTATTGGCATTGACAGCTACTGCTACCCCCCAGGTGGCCGAAGATATCCAGCAACAGTTAAAATTTGAGATTCCCCATGTTTTATCGAAAAGTTTCCGGAGGGATAATATCGCTTATGTAGTCCGGAAAGCGAACGATAAGTTGGGAGAATTATTGCATATTTTATCCAGTCTGAAAGCCAGCGCAATCGTGTATGTGCGTAAAAGAGCGGGAGCGGAAGAGTTGGCCCGTTTTTTGAAAGCGAAGGGAATAGAAGCTGATTTTTATCATGCCGGACTGACTTCTTTTCAAAGAGAACAAAAACAGGAGGCGTGGAAAAAAGGTGAAGTCCCGGTGATTGTCGCAACGAATGCTTTCGGTATGGGAATCGACAAACCGGATGTTCGGATTGTCGTTCATTTCGATATTCCGGATAGTCCCGAGGCCTATTTCCAGGAAGCCGGGAGAGCAGGACGGGACGGTAAGAAGGCTTATGCGGTATTGTTATACAACGAAGCTGCTTTGACAGCCCTGAAAAAAAGAGTCACTCAGGGATTTCCCGATAAAAATTATATCCGTCAGGTGTATCGCCTGTTGGGGGATTTTTTCGGATTGGAGGAAGGGTTAGGGCATGGACTGGCTTTTGAGTTCGATCCTGAACATTTTGTGAAGACTTATAAGCTGGAGCTGACCACTACCTTGTCGGCGATAAAAGTATTGCAGGTAGCCGGTTATTTGGAATGTACCACCGAAGTACATGCCCGTTCGCGTATCAGTTTCCTGGTTTTGAGAGATCAATTGTATAAAATAGAGTTGGGGGACCTTTTATTGGAACGATTGGTGGAATATATACTTCGGAATTATCCGGGGATTTTTGTGCAATATGCTTATATCGATGAAGAAATACTGGCCGGGAAGTTAGGGGTGAAAAGACAACAGGTCTATGAAAGTCTGTTGTTATTAGCCCGTCGCAGGATCATCGGTTATATTCCCGGTAATGACCGGCCTTATATCGTTTATCACCAGCCCCGGGTTCCGGCTCATTACCTGCATATCGGTCCCGAGGCCTATGAGGACAGGAAACAAGCTTATGCTGTAAAAGTCGGGCATATGGCCGGATACATCGAATTAACCGATTCCTGTCGTCAATTGTATTTGATGGCTTATTTCGGACAACGGGAAAAAGAGGTTTGCGGTATTTGTGACCTTTGTCTCGAACAGAAGAAACGACCGGGAAATACCAACCGGAAAACCGAGGAGAAGATCCTTGAGCTGCTGAAACAAAAAGATTATGAGATCAGGGAACTGATCTATGAATCGGCGGGTTCCCGACAGCAAGCGACGGCTTGTATCCGCAAACTTTTGGATGCAGGTGAAATTTATTATAAAACTCCGACATTACTGGCTTTACGTCATTAATCATACTCCTGCCTTATCCCCGAATAACGAGATATGCAATCTGTCACAATATCGCCAACCGTTCCGAATACAATACTCTAAAGTTTTTCGCATATTTCTTCGCATGATTTCCGGTGTCCCTCCTAAAGGCATTAACAGGATGTCGTCATTTTTCCAAGCTTGAAGAACAGATAAAAGTTGCTGGATTTCGTCTATATCTTCATCGCAAGCATATACGAATTTCAATTGGAAATCTTTCTGGTATTGCCGGGCAGAGGATATATATTGCTGTATGCATTCCGGATTCAACCGTTGAATGGAAAGCGGACTCGCTCCGGTATAGGAACTGCTTAGCTTGGGAGATAAACTGAATAAATCGATGTATCGGGCCAATTCAGGATCGAATAAGGTGGCATTGGTTTCTAAAGTCAAATGGAATCGATAGTCGGACTTTAACTTTTGACATAAGGCTTTTAATTCCTTTACCTGAAGTAAAGGTTCACCACCGGTAAGGACGATATGCCGGATGGGACCGGCATTTTGCAAGAGGGTTGTATAAATGGCTTCCACAGATACTTGCCGGGTATCTTTTAATTGATATGCAGCATAAGCAGAGTCACAAGGTGACGACAGACCGTCGGAGGTTTGCCAGTGACATTGCAGATTACATCCGGCCAATCTGACAAATAGAGAAGGGATACCGCACAATTTTCCTTCTCCCTGAACGGTACCTGCAAACTGAAAACCGGATGCCGGCAAATCCGGGAGCAAATGTCCGTCTTTATCTTTAACGATCGGAAAGATTCCGTCTTTGGCTAATCGCATATTTACGCCTCTAACAGTTTATCCCACCAGTCGGTAGATTTCCACTCTGCAACGATCCCTTCGGAGAAATGGATGTCTTTCAGTTGGAATCTGGCCAGTTTTAAATCTTCCTGAAAAGCTTCGGCATAACCTGTAGCCGTTTCATGTACCCGGACAGCATGAAGCTGAATATTTCCTTCCCCGTTGACACGTTCCGTATGCCGGAGGATTTTGTCGATGACATAGGTAAACAGTAAGGCATAACCTTCGGCAGAAGGAGAGACCGGGATTTCTGCAACTCTCCGGTTATAACGGTATACGAATGTTTTTAAATCGGGCGATTCATTTTGCCACAGGGAGTAAGAGTGATCGAAACTTTCGATAAATTCTTTCACTTTATCCAAACGGCAGAAATCCATAACCATATAACCGTCGTCGAGTTTGTCCGAGGTGATAAAAACTTCGACGATATAGGAATGTCCGTGAATATTTTCCCGGCACCGTTGAGAGGAACAATTACGGACAATATGCGCCCCTTCGAATTTGAATTGTTTTCTAATCAGCATACTAAAGGATCTATTTCGTTTGCTTCGGCAAAAGCCTTGGCTCTCAATAAACAACTGTCACAAACGCCACACGGATGTTCACCTCCCCGGTAACAGGTCCAGGTCAGTCCGAAATCGACCCCCAGACTGACGCCTAATTTGACCTCTTCGGCTTTGGTTAGATGCATGAAAGGAGCGTGGATGGTAATTCTCTGTTTCTTTTCGGCTCCCAATACGGTTCCCAGGTTGATCGCGTTTTCCATCGCTTTTATAAATTCTTCCCGGCAATCGACATAACCGGAATAGTCGACTTCACTCACTCCGATAAAGATGTCCGTGATATCTAATGCATCGGCCCACGAAGCGGCTACCGACAGAAATACCATATTCCGGGCAGGTACGTAAGTGGAAGGAATATCCTGGCGTTCGATATGGCCGTCTTCTACCTCCATGTCCGGATCGGTAAGTGCGCATCCGCTCCATTGGTTCAAAAGTAAATTAACTATTTTATGTTCTTTTACGCCGGCTGCTTTTGCAATGGCTATAGCACTTTTTAATTCTTTGTCGTGCTTCTGACCGTATTCGAAAGTGATGGCATAAATCTCATCGAATCCCTGGCTTTGGGCCAGATAAAGAGCTGTTGAAGAATCCAGCCCGCCGGATAATAAAACAATGGCCTTTTTCATAACTATTTATTCTTATTTTCGGGTGCGAAGTTACAATTATTACCCATAAATTGGGTGTGGTATCCCGAATTTTGATTACCTTGCGGCCGAATATGAAAATAAATACCTGTATACCGGAAGCCGTACTTTACTTTTCCCAGTGGAGCGGGAAAGGATATGCTGTTTTTGCTGCTTTGGGCCGGCAAGTACAGATTGCAGGATTAGCTTTGCATATTTGTTTGTGTGCTATGCTCAAATCTGCCCGGAAAGGCTTAATTGTAAGTGGGGTTTTAGCCTGGGAAGAAAATGAGGGAGAAATAGCGGAACAATTGAAACGGGAAATGGAAGGGGTCTGTTTACATGAGGGAGAAGTATGCCCCGGTCTGAAAGTGATGTTAAAGTAAATAAGGAAAGGGTGTGCTGTAAGCATGCCCTTTTTATTTTGAATAAAGAGAAGTATGATTACACAATTAAAAGAAAAAGTGTTGAACGGTGGACAGATCACCCGCGAAGAGGCGATTTTATTGAGTAATGCGGTGGATAAGCAAGCTTTATACCGGGCCGCAGGCGAAATCAGAGATAAACGGGTGGGCCGTCGGTTCGATACTTGCTCGATTATAAATGCCCGTTCCGGAAGATGTTCGGAGAATTGTAAATGGTGTGCCCAATCGGCTTTGTTTAAAACGAATATAGAAGAGTACGAACTGGTAGATGAGAAGACTTGTCTCGATTTAGCCCGTTCGAATGCCGATTATGGAGTGGATAAATTTTCGTTTGTGACCAGCGGTAGGGCCTTGTCCGATAAAAATATAGACCGGATCTGTACTTTTGCCGTTAAAATCAAATCCCAGTCGGACCTTCAATTGTGTGCTTCCATGGGATTACTGAAAAAGGCGCAGTTACAAAAATTGATGGATGCCGGTATTACACGTTATCATTGTAATCTGGAATCTTCGGCCGATTACTTCGGTACCTTATGTACCTCGCATACCCCTGCCGATAAAATAGAGACTATCCGTGCAGCTCAGGAAATCGGTATGGAAGTGTGCTCCGGAGGAATTATCGGAATGGGAGAGAGCATGGAGGATCGGATCGATTTGGCCTTGATGTTAAGGGAATTGGGAATAAAATCTATTCCGATAAATATTCTGAATCCGATCCCCGGTACTCCTCTCGAAGGTACAGCTCGGTTGGAAGATGAAGAGATCCTGACTACCATTGCGCTCTTTCGTTTTATTCAGCCCGATGCCTACCTGCGTTTTGCCGGAGGGAGAATGCTGATATCCCATTTAGAGACAGAGGCGATCCAGGCCGGGATAAATGCTGCGATAGTAGGTGATTTATTGACCACTTTGGGATCGAAAGTAAAAGAAGATATGGAAAAGGTGAAGGCGCTGGGTTTCGAAACAGAAGGAAAATCTAAAAATCTAAAAATATGAATACAGCAGAATTACTTCAATACGACAGGGAGCACATCTGGCATCCCTATACTTCGACGATAGATCCGCTGCCGGTATATCCTGTAAAGAGGGCGGAAGGGGTATATATCGAACTCGAAGACGGACGCAGATTGATCGACGGTATGTCTTCCTGGTGGTGTGAAGTACACGGTTATAATCATCCGGTATTGAATGCCGCCCTTGAAAAACAAATGAAAGAAATGTCCCATGTGATGTTCGGGGGATTTACCCATCGGCCTGCCGTTGAACTGGCAGAACGGCTTCTTTCTATTGCTCCCGGGGGATTGGATAAAATTTTCTTTTGTGATTCGGGATCGGTATCTGTAGAGGTGGCTATGAAGATGGCTTTACAATACTGGTATGCAGCTGAACGCACAGAAAAAAGACATTTTCTGACTATCACCAAAGGATATCACGGCGATACCTGGAATGCCATGTCTGTATGTGATCCGGTAACGGGTATGCACGGTATTTTTCATGGTACCCTCCCTATACAGTATTTTATTCATCGTCCGGAATGTCGTTTCGGAGCTCCTTGCCGGGAGGAAGATATCCGGGAACTGAAAGACTGCCTGGAAGAACATCATGCCGGTATAGCTGCTGTTATTCTTGAACCTATTGTTCAGGGAGCAGGTGGAATGTGGTTTTATTCAGCAGATTACCTGAAACAGGTCAGGGAATTGTGTGATCGGTACGAAGTGTTGTTGATCTGTGATGAAATAGCAACAGGATTCGGACGTACCGGGAAGTTATGGGCGGTTGAACATGCGGGGATTTCTCCGGATATTATGTGTATCGGAAAAGCGATTACCGGAGGTTACATGAGCTTTGCCGCAACGATGGCTACCGAACGGGTAGCGACTCGGATCTGCTCCCGGGATCCTTTTGTATTTATGCACGGGCCCACCTTTATGGGAAATCCCCTGGCTTGTGCTGTCGCCTATGCTTCGGTCGGATTGATTCAGGAGTATGATCTGGAAAAGACGGTAGGGGCTATCGAACGCCAATTGAAACAGGAATTGCAGCCTGCTGCATTATTTCCGAATGTGGCGGATGTCCGGGTATTGGGGGCCATCGGGGTAATCGAAATGAAAGAACCGGTGAATATGGCTGTCCTTCAAGCCAAGTTCGTTGAAGAAGGTATATGGGTGAGACCGTTCGGTAAACTGGTATACATTATGCCGCCATTCATCATCCGGCCCGAAGAACTGAGCCGTTTGACTCAAGGTTTATTGAAAGTGATCGCTCAATAATCGGTTAAAAGCATACAAAATGAATAAAGAGCGTTATTATCACAAATTAGAAACCATAAAAGAATCCGGTAATTACCGGATCCTGAGGGAAATCGAACACAACGGTTTTCTGATCCACGACGACGGACGTGAGATGCTGAATCTGTCTTCGAACGATTATCTGGGCTTATCGTCTAATCCACGCCTGATTGAAGAATTCCGTGAAGAGACAGATGTTATGGCTTTACCATACAGTGCTGTATCTTCCAGATTATTATCCGGAAATCATCCTTATTACAAAATGCTCGAGGACGATTTAGCCGATCTTTACGATAAAGAGGCAGCCTTGGTATTCAATTCGGGTTATCATGCCAATATCGGAATTTTGCCTGCTTTAACCAATAAGCGGGATCTGATCGTTGCAGATAAATTGGTGCATGCCAGTATTATCGACGGATTGCGGTTGAGTGAGGCTCAGATGATCAGATACAAACATTTGGATTACGAACATTTGCGAAGTATACTGACCCAGCACCGGGAGGAATATGATAATGTATTCATCGTTACGGAGTCCATTTTTAGTATGGATGGAGATACGTCGGATTTACAACAATTGTGTGAAATAAAGAAGGAATTCGACGCCTTTTTGTATGTAGACGAGGCACATGCCGTAGGAGTAAGGGGGACGAATGGGTTAGGTTGTTGTGAAGAACAAGCTTGTATGGAAGATATCGATTTTATCGTCGGTACTTTTGGAAAAGCTTTTGCTTCGATGGGAGCTTTTGTCGTGTGTGAACAAGTATTTCGCGATTATTTGATCAATACGCAAAGAAGCCTGATTTTTACAACGGCTTTGCCTCCTGTAAATGTGGCGTGGACGCGGTTTATTCTCAACCGGATGCCCGATTTTTACGATCTTCGGATCAAATTGGCCGAAATTGCTTCGAAGTTACGGCAGGTATTGGTCGAAAAAGGATTCGAAACCCGGGGTGACTCTCATATCGTACCTATGGTATGTGGTTCTAATGAGAGTAGTGTAGAAATGTCGGAATTACTTCGGGATAACGGATTTTTTGTTTTGCCGGTGCGGTATCCGACCGTACCCAAAAATGAAGCCCGTATCCGTTTCTCCCTGAATGCTTCTATTCCAACCGAAGATTATGGTTGTTTATTTGAATTTTTGGAGTGTCTGGTATGCGAATAGAGTGGTTGAACAAAAAAGGTTCCGATCGGGTAATCGTTTTCTTCCATGGTTGGGGAATGAATGCTGCCGGTGTATCTCATCTGCAAATGGAAGATGATGTGCTGATGTGTTATGATTACCGTTCGTTAGATTTTGCTTTTCCGGATTTAGGGTATTACCGCTGCATTTATGTGGTCGCCTGGTCGATGGGAGTGTGGGCCGCAGATCGGGTAATCTCCAGGCTTGAAATGAAACCGGAGCGATGTGTCGCATTGAATGGAACTACACGTCCGGTCGACGATGAATATGGAATTCCGGTCAAAATTTATGAGCTTACAGAAAAAGGAATGAATGAGAGAGGACGGGAAAAGTTCTTTCTGAGGATGCTCGATGGGGCTGACGAATGCCGGAAATTCAGCGGACAAAAACCGAATCGTGGAATCGAAGAAGTATGCGAAGAGTTGTGTCGTATACGGGAGTTATGCTCTGGTGTAAAAGGAAAACTGAATTGGGATAAAAGTTACATTTCGGAAAAAGACTCGGTATTTCCTGCACAGAATCAATTGAACTGGTGTAAGAAAGAAGGGATTCCTGCCGTTTCTTTACCCGGCGGACATTATCCGTTTTATCGGTTTCGGAGTTGGAGAGAAATTTTAGAAAAATAGCAAAGTATGATCGATAAGACTGAAATAGAATGCCGTTTCCGACGGAGCGTCGATAGCTATGAAGATAATGCAACCGTTCAGAAATGGATTGTGCAGCGCCTGGTAGAATTATTACAGGAATATGTACCTTATTCTTCCCGGACCTTGGAAATCGGGTGTGGCACCGGACTCTTATCCGAAAAAATCAACCGGCTTTGGGAGGATCAGCAATTTTGGGTGAATGATTTGGTCGAGCAGATGTGCCGGAAAACGATAGACAGATGCCAGTTGCCTGTCTCACACGGGCTGAACGGGGATATCGAACAAATACCTTTGACCGGGAAATTCGATTTGATCGTTTCTGCTTCGACTTTTCAATGGCTGGCTCATCCCCGGGCTACTTTTGCTAAATTAGCATCTCATCTTAATACAAACGGATGGTTGATTTTCAGTACTTTCGGGAAGAATAATTTTAAAGAATTGAAAGCTGTAACCGGACAAGGACTGGAATATCGTTCTATAGGGGAATTAAGTGCTTGGTTGTCTTCAGAATACGATATATTGTATACCGAAGAGCAGATACATACGCTAAAATTTTCCGATCCCCTGGATATTCTTCGGCATGTAAAGAAAACCGGAGTGAATGCAACCAGTCTACCGACAGCCTGGACCAAAGGACGTCTTCACGAGTTTTGTGAAGACTACAAAATCCGTTTCCTGACAGACGGGTATTGTCCGCTGAGCTATCATCCCCTTTATCTGGTATGCCGGAAAAAATAAATCTGGCATTGCAATTCGGCTACAGCCCCAATTGCAATGCTAAAATAGCCTTACAGCTTTCCTAAATGATTGAAAGTATTGGTTTTCATTAATTGCTCTAATTCTGCAATAATCATTGCAGTGGCTCCCCAAATAAAATTCTCTCCGATCTTATATCCCGGTGCAATAATTTTATGATCGTGTCGTACAAAAGAGTGTGTGGTTTTATTCCGGTCATCGAAAAGATCCCTTAATTTTACTAAAATGACTTTTTCCACTTCATCCTGGGATAAGATAAAATCAGGTAATTGTAATGTTGTCCCGACAATCGGAGTAATATTGAAATTGCTCAAAGGAATATAGATATCGCTCAATACTCCCAGGATAGACACTTTTTCTTCGGGTACTCCTATTTCTTCGTGACATTCCCGTAAAGCTGTCTGTAAAGCATCGGCATCTTCTTTTTCCATCTTTCCACCGGGAAAAGCAATTTGTCCGCCATGATATTTTCCCCGGTTTACCCGTTTGATGAGAGGAAGGGCCAATTCGTTTTCAAAAGGAACGATTAAGGCAAGGATGGCACTATTGACAGGAGGACAGGGATGTACGCCTTCGATTCCTTCGATATACTTCGGGCGAGGAGCCATGAGAGCATGTGCTTTTTCTCCGGGAAGGACATTATATAAAGCAGTTCTGATTTTTCTGGTTTTCATATTTCTATTACTGATTTGACAAAGATAAGAAATAAAGATATAAGATAAGAAACATGTGTTTTAAATTGGACAAACTATCCGAAAATACAAAATTATAAATAAAAATAATGGCGATTTAAATAAAAAAGACTTATCTTTAACCTGTTAAACGATAGCTTGGTGAAATAAATATGAAAATTATTCCAATTTTATATGGATATAATGAAAAATTGTCCTATCTTTGTAATGCCAATATATTTTACAAAGCAGCTTAGGACTGTTGATTAACGTAGCAGGCATTCGGTTGCCTGCTGCTTTAAATATTCGGTTCTTGGCTGATGGGGCAGGTGAAAAACCTGGTAATTTTTTGTAAAATATTATTGGCACCCCATCAGTTCAAGGGCCGATTTTTTATGTGTATATATTCCGGATTTGGATGATATAGAGATTTGACGGGGTAATTGTAAAATTTCTCTAATTAAAAACTTAACGGTTATGAAGACAATTCCAATGGTACCAGCTTGTCAGAACATGGAAGAACTCCACAAGCTAACAGATCTTATTTGTGAGTATATTCATCCTCAGATGGTTATTTTGTTCGGTTATTATGCAGGTATGGACTTTCATAACGCTTTGAAAGGGTATGAAATACTTGTTATCATGGAGGAAAAACCGACGCTGACGGTTAGGGAGTTGGTCGGATATTTAAAGACTCATTATCCGCTTGATAACCGGAAGGAGAAGAATCTGTCCCTTCATATTTTTACAGCTGAATTTATTCATCATCGCACTTCTTTAAGTTATTTTTTCTATGCAATTAGAAAAGAGGGGATCTTGTTGTATGAGAGTGAAAATTGTATTTTAAAAGAGTCTGTCGCTTATAAACCGACCCGTTCTTATCAGCAAATTGTCGGCCTTTCCGATCAGTGTCTGGCCTTAGGAAGAGCTTTTCTGCAAGATGCACAGCGACATATCGACGGTGGTATTCCCCGTTTAGCCGCTTATTATCTGTATCAGGCTGTTGTCCAATTTCTTCGGGCCGGAAATATGGTACATTATGGCTTTCTGGCCGAAGGGAGAGAAGATCTGGTGACGACTTACCTGAAAATCAGATACTGTACGAAAGAAATTGCTGCCTTGTGGTATGGAGACGGACAATTGACCGAATGGACTTTATTCGGACGCTTGCAATCTTTTAGTTATAAAACCCGCTTCAGCTATCCGTATACCGTCAACTCCGATCTGTTGACCCGCTGTCTGACTTTTACCTGCAAAACAGAGAAAGTAATCAAAAAATTTTGTAAGGAAAGGATCAAATTCTTAGAGACCTTATCGAAATCCCGCGAGAATTCCCAGGAAGAGAAAAGTGACTTATCGAAGGAGTGAAGACTTGATCGGGACGATAAGATTTAGTTTATAAATCATTTGAACTGAGGTCCTGGCGGATTGGCGGATTTTCGGTTCTGACTTTCAATCCTGAACCTGGTTCCGCCAATCAGCAAGGCACTCGTCGGTTAACCGAAGGTTAGCCTTATCTTTTTCTGGCTTTGCCAGAAAATGACTTATGACTCATTGTTTCTTCATCAATCTGAGGATTTCACCGATCCACAGTACCAGCGAAGTCAAACCGACAATGATCCCCCAGTCTTTCCAACTTAAAGGAACGGTACGGAATACCTCTCCTCCGAATTGTACAATCAAATACTGCCCGATGGGAATGATAAACATAACGATCAGGAAACCGGTACTGTCCTTTAAATTCTTGAATGCAGAGCCATGAGAAAGAAAAGCTTTCGCATTGAACATATTCCAGAACTGTAGCATCACAAAAGTTGTGAAAAATACAGACAGATCGTGTCGGGACATGACTCCGTCGTTTATGGTAAACCAATACATCAGGCCGAGCAGCAATACCGTAAACGAAAGTCCTATCCCCAGGATGTAATTCCGCATCTTGGGACTGATGATAAAATCTGTCGATTTGCGGGGCATTTCATTCATTACTTTGGGGTTGGGAGGGAGAGAAGCCAGGGCAGCTGCTGCGAATGTATCAATGATCATGTTCACCCATAACATTTGAGTTACAGTCAAGGGTAATTCCCGGCCGAACATTGAACCGATCAGTACAATCAGCAAAGCCGATAAGTTGATCGTCAGCTGAAACAGTATAAAACGTTGGATATTGTGATAAAGCGAACGTCCCCACATTACGGCTGTAGCAATACTGTTGAACGAATCATCCAATAAAGTAATATCACTGGCTTCCTTAGCCACCGAGGTTCCGGAGCCCATGGAAAGTCCCACATCGGCATGATTCAATGCCGGTGCATCGTTTGTACCGTCCCCGGTTACAGCTACGACTGCTCCCGATTGTTTCAGCAGTTCGACCAGACGTTGTTTGTCGGTAGGGCGGGCACGACACATTATTTTGAGTTTCAAAACCCGTTTCGCCGCTTCTTCGTCCGGCAATTTTTCAAAGTCGACTCCGGTGATAATCTGTTCCTCCGAATCTTCGGATTTCCAAATACCGATCTGCCGTCCGATTTCCCGGGCGGTTGCCGGAGTATCTCCGGTGACAATCTTTACATCGATTCCCGCATTCAAACATTTGGCTACTGCAGCGGGGACATCCGGACGTACCGGATCGGAAATCGCCGCAATTCCTAAAAAGATAAAATCTTCCTGAGCGATAGCTTCGATCTCGCCTTCTGAAGCAGAATCTACTAGCTTATAGGCAAATCCCAATGTACGCATCGCCTGATTCTGAAAGTCCAGCAATTCTTTTTCTACAGTAGCATGATATTCTTGTGCAGGAACTAAACCTGCGGGGGTTTCTACCTGTTTACATTTGGCGAATACAATTTCGGGAGCTCCCTTCAGATAGAGAATAAGCTTTCCCTCCAGCACGGAGCGGACCAGGGTTGCCATGTATTTCCGTTCGGTAGAAAAGGTCAATTGTTCCAAAATTTCAGTATTATCCCGGTAATCCATATAATTGATCTTCTGCTGATGCAGCCAAAGTAATAAAGCGGCTTCGGTCGGATTTCCCAAGGTCTTGATCTGATCGTTACCGTATTCCAGATAGGCCGTTGAATTGATGGAAATCCCTTCCTTGATCAATACCTGAAGGCGATTATCCTGTTGCAGTTCTTGGTCCGGCAAACCGTAAAACCGGGTTTGATAAACCTGCATTTGATTTTGAGTCAGGGTTCCTGTCTTATCTGTACAGATAACGGTTGTGGCTCCCATCGTTTCGCAGGCATGCATCTTACGTACCAAATTGTTCGTCTTTAGCATTTTACGCATGCTTAATGCAAGACTTAGTGTAACACTCATCGGTAAGCCTTCCGGGACGGATACAACGATAAGAGTGACTGCAACCATGAAATATTTCAAAATCCTTCCTGCCGTTTCTAAAGTGAAGATCGTATCGGCAGTGAAAATTCCGGCTATAATATCTTTTGTAAGTAATCCGACAAAAGTAACCCCGGCAACTGTAAAACCGATAATACTGATAAACTTGGCCAGGCCTTCCAGTTGTTTGCTGAGCGGAGTTTTATCGTGATTGATCTCTGTAGATTTTTGGGCCACTTTTCCGAATTCTGTAGCGTCACCTACTTTTTCTACTTTGTAGACACAATGCCCGTTGACTATAGTGGTACCCCTCATGATTTTGTTGGAAGGGTAGGTAGCCTCCGGATCGAAATCGGCAGGATCGGTAGTCTTATCGATGACCGGTTCGCCCGTTAGGGTAGATTCGTTCACTTGCAAAGAAATAGCTTCGATCAATTCTCCGTCAGCGGGAATTTCTTCTCCGGTCTCAAGTACGACAATATCGCCGACTACAATTTCACGTTTAGGTATTTCGTGTATGTTTCCATTGCGAAGAACCTTTATGTGTATATCATCATTGACCTGGTTCAATAATTCGAATTTTTTATTGGCATCCATTTCGAACCAGAAACCGACTCCGGTAGCCAGAAATATAGCGAAGAAAATACCGATCGTCTCTGCATATTCATTGTGCATGATAGAAATAATCAGCGACAAGACGGCTGCTACCAACAATATACGGATAATCGGATCTTTAAATTTCTCAAGGAAAAGTTTCCACAAAGGAGTATGCGGAGGTGGAGTGATGATATTTTCTCCAAATTGTTTGCGGCTTTGCTGCACTTCTGAATCGTTCAAGCCGGAATAATGTTTTGTTTCCATTTTAGCTGTGTGTAGTATATTTTAATTCTTCCATTCGTAAATAATCTTTTTGATTGCATTGGCTGACTTCAAATTCTATAAACGCATAAAAAAGAACGCAATATGGGAATAGGGCAGAAACGTGTAAAAACTATTTTCCTTTCTCCCGCAGGAGAAAAGCAAGTTGAAAAATGATATTTTTCAGCAACAGAGTGTAATAGATTTTTCCGGTTGCGCGAACTGGATGGACAGATACAATTTTCGTCGTCCTCCCCATACAGGGTATAATCTGCAATAAATTCAGTCTCGATTCCGGGATACTGGCCGGCAAAAGAGATCGGTTCCTGATCGGCTCCTTGCTGGAAAACAGTAAGGATAACGACCAGTATCCCCCCAAAGAAGTACCTTTTCCAATGACAACAGTCACAACGGTTAATTTCTGAACCCCTTGTTATCCCTGAAATCTCTCTAACTATTAAATTCTGCTTTGTCATACGTACGCAAAGATAAAGCAAAACCCCCGATATTTTATCCTGCTATCCGGAAAAATCGATCGAAAGTAAGAAAGTCTGTGATAAAAAAAGCAAATCGTTTAACCGGTGGCCCGGCTAAACGATTTTATATAACATAGCAATAGATCGGGAACTTAGATTTTTGAATTTACAATCTTCAAAATTTCAGCTTCCAGTTCATTGGCTTTTTCCACGATAGCTTCACCTTCGCGTATGATTTGAGCTGCAAATTCCTTATCTTCCAATCCGGCTGCATTGATTTTTACATTCAGAAATGCTCCCATGACTCCGGCGCGTGCTGCCAATGCACCTACGCCGGCATCCGTTACGGAATTCGGGTTACCTATTTCAGCCATAGCTTTGGCTACAGACATACATTCGTAACATTGTTTCATCGTTTTGAACGGTACTTCGGTAGCATAGCGGGTGGCATCCTGAACAGCTTTCTGCCGGGCAGCTTTTTCTTCTTCGGATTTTTTAGGCAAACTGAAAGCATCCATGATCTTATTGAAAGCATTGGTGTCTTCGTCCACCAGTTTGATCAATTCAGTCTGATATACTTTTCCTTTTTCAGCCCAATCGCTAAATTCTTCCCAACGGTCGTCCCATCCCCGTTTGTGTGAGGAGAGGTTGGCGACCATCGAACCGAGAGCGGCACCCAAGGCCCCCATATAGGCAGAGATCGACCCCCCACCAGGAGCCGGAGATTCAGAAGCCGTTTCGTCGGCAAAATCGGTTAAAGTCATGTCTACCAGTTTTTTCTTACCTTTCGAAGCTTCTTCCTCGAGAATATATTCGATGATCTTCTTTTTCGGATCGAAAGGATATAATTCGTCCAATCCCAATGATTTGACGGCTATTTTGATCAGCTCTTTGTCGGATACCCCCGTAGAACGTTGTTGTTTACGCAGGAAATACCGACCGGCGTCCAACATCGCTTTTAACGGAAGTACACCGACAAGTTCGGAACCGGTAACCCGAATGCCCCGGTCGGCAGCCTTACGGCAAACTTCGTCGAAGGCTTCATGCATGGAAGTCACGGAAATATCCGTCAGGTTCATAGAGATCTGAGCTATTCCATATTCTTCTATAAACCAGCCGATCGCTTTTACAGATTTCAGGCTCCCCGGAATCATCACCGGCTTTCCTTTTTCATCCAATACTTTTTTACCGGTGATCGGGTTGCCTTCCCGTTTCACCCTTCCGCGTTCGCGTACATCGAAAGCGATCGAGTTGGCCCGGCGAGTAGAGGTGGTATTCAGGTTAACATTATAAGCGACCAGAAAATTACGGGCACCGACTGCTGTAGCTCCGGTCTTGGCAGTCCAGCTATTCAGTTCACGGGGACCGAAATCCGGATGCCACTGTTCACTGGAAAGACGTTCTCCCAAAGCTTCATATTCTCCGGCCCGACAAGTAGCTAAATTTCTCCGTTCCGGAACAAAAGCAGCACTTTCGTAACAATATACCGGGATATTCAGCTCTTTGCCGATACGCTCGGCTAATTTCCGGGCGTATTCCACGGTTTCTTCCATCGTGATATTGGAAACCGGCACCAATGGACATACATCGGTTGCTCCGAAGCGGGGATGAGCTCCCTTGTGTTTGGTCATATCGATTAATTCGGCGGCTTTCTTGACTGCCCGGAAAGCTGCTTCACAAATCGGTTCGGGTTCTCCAACCATAGTCACCACAGTACGATTGGTCGCCTTACCGGGATCGACATCGATAACACTGATTCCTTCAACGGTTTTCATGGCATCGGTGATCTGATCGATGATATGCATGTCGTTTCCTTCGCTAAAATTAGGCACGCATTCAATTAATTTTTTCATGGTATATAAACTTTAATTTTAAGTATGTTTCAGTCGATTTCAATTAATATTGTTCTCCTTTTAAGAAAATCGCTTCTATTAAATCAGCCGTATAGGCATAGGGTAAGTATTCGATGCCCGAAATAGGAGTCGTTATATAAAAGTTGGCAAGTTTACCGACAGCGATACTCCCTGCTTCTTCTTCAACTCCCATCGCATAGGCCGAATTTAAAGTCGTCGCATTGATCACTTCTTCAGGTAACATTTTGTAATTGATACATCCTAAGGACATAATGAATTTCATATTACCGGAAGGAGAAGAACCCGGATTATAATCGGAAGCCAAAGCTACCGGTAAACCGGCCTGAATCATCTTACGAACGGGAGAATAAGGCATATTCAGGAAAAAAGCGGCTCCGGGCAATACGGTCGGCATAGTTTCGCTTTCCAATAAACAGGCGATTTCTTCTTCTCCCATACATTCCAGGTGGTCGACAGAAATTGCATTGTATTTCACACCGACTTGCACACCACCCGAGTAGTCGAGTTCATTGGCATGTATCTTCGCACGTAATCCGTATTTCATTCCGGCATTCAGCATCCGGTCGGTATCTTCGACAGTAAAGAAACCTTTGTCACAAAATACGTCGATGTAATCGGCCAATTCTTCGGCAGCGACCATTGGGATCATTTCGTTGATAATAAGATCTACATATTCTGTTTGTCTGCCCTTATATTCCAAAGGTACGGCATGTGCCCCTAAAAAAGTCGATTTAATCAATAGGGGAGTTTCGGCTTTCAAACGGCGGATCACCCTCAACATTTTTAATTCGCTTTCGGTATCCAGCCCATAACCACTTTTTATTTCGACTGCACCTGTACCGAAACCGGCGATTTCCTGAATCCGGTCATAGGCTGCATCGAAAAGCTCTTCTTCAGAAGCTTTACGTATCCTTTCGCATGAATTGAGAATACCGCCTCCGCGTTTGGCTATTTCTTCGTAAGAAAGACCACGGATTTTATCGATATACTCGATTTCACGGCTTCCGGCATAAACCAGATGAGTATGAGAGTCACAATAAGAGGGCATGACCAAACGGCCGGTTGCATCGATTTCCTTGACGATATCCCCGCCGGCATAGACAGCCTCCCGGTCTAAATCTTCCATTTTTCCGAATCCGGCAATTTTATCTTCTTCAACAAGTAAATAAGCATTTTCCAGGATACCTAACCGGGCCATATCTTTACCTGCAACCCATTTGCGGGGAGATAGTTCCGTTTGTACCAGCTGTTTTATGTTCAGAATGAGTGTTTTCATCTTTCGTACTTTTTAATGTTTATAGCCGCACGAAAATATTAAAAAAAACGAATAAAAACGCGCTTTAAGATATATTTAAAACGTTTGTGCCCGAAGATTTTACCCGGCAGATGTTCGCCGCTTAACTGAATACCTGAAGGCGGTTGGCATCCAGACGTAAAAAGATAAAGATCAAAATAGTAAATGCCCAAAGGGAAGAACCTCCGTAGCTGAAAAAAGGCAGGGGGATGCCGATGACGGGAGCCATTCCGATCGTCATTCCTATATTGATCGCCACATGAAAGAATAAAATGCTGGCTACCCCGTATCCATAGATGCGGGAAAAATCCGAACGCTGACGTTCCGCCAGGTAAATAATTCTTAAAATAAAGGCCATAAGTAGTCCGATCAGTATGGCCGAACCGACAAAACCCCATTCTTCGCCGACTGTACAGAATATAAAATCGGTACTTTGTTCGGGAACAAAATTGAATTTGGTCTGGGTTCCCTGTAGAAATCCTTTTCCTAATAAGCCTCCTGAACCTATTGCAATTTTAGATTGATTGACGTTATAACCGGCTCCGGTCAAATCGGTTTCTATCCCCAATAAATTATTGATCCGGTCTTTCTGGTGGGGCTGTAATTTTTCGAAAGCATAGTCGACACCTACCGTCGCTCCGATACAAACCCAGGAAGCCAGTAAAACGAGCAGTATATGCTTCATCTTACGCTTATATATAAAATAAATACCGATCAAACCGGTCGATAAATAAGCGTACAATAATAATCTTTCATTTCCGATATTGAATTCAAATAACCACTTCAAAAATAATAAAAATAGGAAGCAGCTTACCAGGAAAATAATGATCCGATAAAATTCCTGTTTATTCTGACGGTAATACAGGAAGGCTATCAACGTCCCTGCAATAATCAGAGATAATACGACGATGGGGGGATAGATCAGGGTGAATATAAAAATAGCTATAGCTATAAAACATAATAATAGAAGTGAACCATGTAAACCTTCTCTATACATTACAAGGATAAACGAACTGTATACCAGTGCAGAACCGGTATCGTTCTGCAAGACAATCAAACCGGCCGGAATAGCCAATAACAAACCGATCAATGCCAGGCTTGAAAAGCGCATGATTTTAAAACCATGCCTGCTCATTACATTCGCAATAGCCAGACAAGTAGCGAATTTTCCGAATTCGGCCGGTTGTATCCGGATACCTCCGATTTCAAACCACGAACGGGCTCCATGGGATTCTACCCCGAAGACCAGTACGGCGGCCAAAAGTCCGACCGTCAGTCCATAGATCACAAAAGAAAAAGCGGTAAAAAATTTACTGTCGGTAAGTAAGATAAAAATACCCAATACGAAGGCAGCCCCGATCCACAACAATTGTTTTCCGTATTTCAGGTCGATATCCAAAATATTGCTGTGGCTTTCATCGTATACAGCCGCATAGATATTCAGCCATCCCATAAAAACCAGGAGGGTATATAAGAAAATGGAGAGCCAGTCTATATTTTTCAAAAGTTCTGATTGCCTGTTCATAATTCCAAGATTAATCTTCTTCGTTTTGCTTTTCTTCTGCTGTCTTCAAATGCTGTTCTTTCTTCGGAGTTTCCGGGATAATCAGATTAGAGTTCAACATTCTTTCCTCAATTGCTTTTTTGCGGGGAGCGATCTTGCCCTTGAGGTATTTCTCCATAATCAGTCCTCCGATAGGTACTGCATATTGGGCACCGAATCCTCCGTTTTCAATATAGATAGCGATCACAATTTTAGGGTTGTCTTTAGGAGCGAAGGCCATGAAAATGGAGTGATCCTCTCCATGCGGATTCTGAGCTGTCCCGGTTTTACCGCATATGACTACCGAATCGATAGAAGCCCCGCGGGCCGTTCCGCTGCTGGCTGCCATCGCCATACCTTCTACGACGATATCGAAGTATTTCCGGTCACAGTCGACCGTATGTTTCTCGACCTGATTGTTCGCCCCTTCGATCGGACGTACGATATGAGGAGTCATATAATACCCCCGGTTAGCCAATACACAGGCCATATTGGCTATCTGCAAAGGAGTAAGCTCCAACTCTCCCTGTCCGATAGAAAGAGACATAATATAACTCCAGCGCCAATCCTGAGTCCGGAATTTGCGATCGAATAGCGGAGGAGTGGGAATTGAACCACTGATCTCATTGGAGAAATCAGGACATATCTTCGCACCTAAACCGAAGGAACAAATAAAATCTCTCCATTCGATGTAAGCATCCCGAACACTATCGTATTTCCGGTTTTCCAGTATCCTTCGCCACACATTTACAAAATAGGGATTACAAGACTGCTGAATAGCCTGGTACAGATTCAGGGGAGAATTGTGATTGTGGCATCCCATCCGGATCCCTCCGATAGCTGTCTTAGCTTTCCCGTAACATTCGAAACAAGTTTCAGGGGTAATGACTTCTTCCTTTAAACCATACAGTGCTTGCAGTGTTTTAAAAGTAGAACCGGGAGGATAAGCTCCTGAAACGGTACGGTCGAACAGAGGCTTATTGGGATCCTGATTCAATTTTTTATAATTTTTACCTCTTTCCAGGCCGATCATCAGTTGGGGATCGTAGCCGGGGCTGGAAACTTTCAGTAGGATTTCACCTGTCGAGGGTTCCATAGCAATGATTCCGCCTCTCTTATTTCGCATGAGCTGGTAAGCATATTCCTGTAAGTCGATGTCCAGCGTAGTCGTGAGATTTTGTCCTACGATAGCGGGTTTATCATATAGACCGTTTTGGTAAGAGCCTTTTACACGATTATAATTGTCAACCAGTAGGATTTGTTCCCCTTTCGTACCTCTCAGCAGATTTTCATAACTTTTTTCGAGTCCGTTGACTCCGATATAGTCACCGGGAGCGTAGGTGCTGTCCTGTTCGACCAAAGTTTGGCTGACTTCTCCGATATATCCGAAGACATCGGCAGAATGGGAAACGTTATACTTTCGTAATGTTCGGGTCTGCATGAAAAATCCCGGATATTTGTGTAATTTTTCCTGCAATACGGCATATTTGTTGGCCGTGATCTGAGAGATCAGGACAGAAGCCTTGAAAGGAGAGTATTTCCGGCATTTGACCATATTTTTAATCAGCATATCTTTATCTATACCCAAAATAGTGATCAGCTCGGTTGTATCGAAATCTTTCACCTGACGGGGAATCACCATGAGGTCGTATGCCGGCTGGTTTTCTACCAATAATTTACCGTTCCGGTCAAAAATCAATCCTCTGGCCGGATATTGAGTCGCAATTCGTTGAGAGTTCATCATGGCTTTTATCTGGAATGAATCGTCTATCACCTGCATATAAAACAAGCGGATGATATAAATACAACAAACACAGATAATGATAGCCGAGATAACTGTTTTCCGATGTGTGTATTTGTTCATAACAATCTAACCGGGAATTTGAAAATTCAATATGCTCGAATTCAATTCTATTGGTTCTGTTTTTTCTTCAAAGCTATAAAATAATATAGCAAGATGAAAAAAGTAGAAGCTAAAGTGCTGAATAAAATACGCAGGCCGGTGATCACGAAATTGTGGACACTGAACGTTTCACAAAGGATCAGCACGGTGTTGAAAATCGCAGTACTGATAAAGACATATTTGAAAAACCAACCGAAATCACTGATTTTCTGTTTTCCCTGAATATCGTCGATCTGTTCCCGGTTTGAAGTCAGCATCAACAAACGGGGACGAATATAGGCCAATAAAGTCGTTGCCGCAGCATGAATACCCATGGTGTGGTTGGCCAGATCGACAAATAAACCTAAAAAGAAACCGAAAAACAAAATCGTTGCATTACGTAAACGGTAAGGCAGAATGTATATGGCCAGAATATAAATGTTGATATAGACGTAGGAGTGAAGCTGAATATTATCCAATATGGTCAATTGGAGTAATAGCAACACGAAGAGATGTATAACAAATTTGATATTACTCATGATTTTCCCTCCCTAAAGCCTGTTGTTCTTCTTTTCTGGTATTAGCGATAATGTATACATCCGAGATGCGTTTAAAATCAGTTGCAAGTTTTACTTTTATCGTCAGAAAATTAGCCGTTTCCTTATTTACCGATTCTACGAAGCCGATCATCTCACCTTCCGGGAAAATACTGGAAAATCCTGAAGTCACAATCGTATCGCCCACTTCTGTATCTACATGAAAGGGTATGTCGTTCAGATAAGAATACCGATAATCGTCTCCGTCCCATTGAAGTGAACCGTAGTAACCGTTTTTTTTGATTTTCGCTGAGATCCGAAGATTGGTATTGATCAAGGGTAATACCCGCGCATAACGATTGCTTACTTTCTCGATAATACCGACCACTCCTTCACTCGAACAAACGGCCATTTCGGGTTTGATCCCCTCAGTTGCGCCTTTGTCGATAACAATATAATTTTTAGTCTTGTTAAAACTGGAATTGATCATTTCAGCTGTTTTGTATACATAATCGACATCGGCAGAATCGGTAGGGGCCCATAATGTATCCGCATTACTGATCCGATTGAGAAGTTTCAGTTTTTCAATTTCATTTCTCAATTCGGTATTCTCTGCAACTAATTTTTCGTTGGTTACTTTCAGATAGAAATAATCGTCTACCCGGGTAACCACGGAAGATATGGTTCCGAAAAATGATGCTGTATAGCCTGAAAACACAGTTCTCTGATAGTTATTGTGTAAAACTATCAGAGAAAAGGAGAGGACTTCCAACAAAATAAAAATTATAGTAAAATGATATTTTAATATCAGTTTTATAATTTCTTTCACAGCCTAATGGGTTTACCTGATCAGGAAAGAGAACTTATCGACATTCTTTAAAGCAATACCTGTTCCCCGGGCAACAGCTCTCAACGGATCTTCTGCAATATGGAAAGGGATATTGAGCTTATCGGTCAGACGTTTGTCCAAACCTCTCAATAAAGCACCACCTCCTGCCAAATAAATTCCTTTATTGACGATATCTGCATATAGTTCAGGGGGAGTTTGTTCCAAAGCTCCTAGAATAGCGATTTCAATTTTTGATATAGATTTCTCCAGACAGTGAGCGATCTCCTGATAAGATACCGGTACTTCGACAGGTAACGAAGTCATCTGATTCGGTCCCTGTACGATAAAATCGGCAGGCGGTTCATCCAGTTCGGACAGCGCAGAACCTACATGTATTTTGATTTGCTCGGCAGTTCTTTCCCCGATCCGAATATTGTGCTGATGACGCATATATTCCTGAATGTCGTCGGTCAAATCGTCACCGGCAATCCGGATAGATTTGTTGCTAACTATACCACCTAAAGAAATAACGGCAATTTCGGTTGTACCACCACCTATATCTACGATCATATTTCCTTCGGGAGCTTCTACATCCAAGCCGATCCCCAAAGCAGCCGCCATCGGCTCATAAATCATATATACATCTCTTCCTCCTGCATGTTCTGAAGAGTCGCGGACAGCCCGGACTTCAACTTCCGTACTTCCCGACGGGATACAAACGACGATCCGCAAAGAGGGAGAGAAGAACTTACTATTTACACTTGCCATTTTAATCATACCGCGCAACATTTGTTCGGCAGCGTTAAAGTCGGCAATAACCCCATCCCGTAAAGGCCGGATGGTTTTGATGTTATCATGTGTCTTTCCCTGCATCTGCCGGGCTTTTTCTCCAATAGCGATAACCTTTTCGGTCTTCCGGTCGATAGCGACAATGGAGGGTTCGTTTACCACCATTTTATCGTTACAGATAATAATCGTATTCGCTGTTCCTAAATCGACAGCTATATCTTGTGTTAGAAATGAAAATAATCCCATTTTAAATGAACGTTAATAATTTATGAGCGTCAACCTCAATGGATTGTTTAATGTTTAAAATGTCTCATGCCGGTGAAAATCATAGCGATACCGTATTTGTTCGCAGCATCGATAGACTCCTGGTCTCTGACCGATCCTCCAGGCTGTATGATAGCTGTAATACCTGCTTGGTGAGCAGCTTCTACACAATCGGAGAAAGGGAAAAAGGCATCCGATGCCATCACACTTCCCGCAATACGATCGCTTCCCTGACGGATAGCGTTTTCTAAGGCCCAAATCCGGCTGACCTGTCCCGGGCCGACACCCGTTGTACACAAATCTTTAGCGATAGCGATACCGTTCGATTTGGTATGTTTCACTACTTTCCAGGCGAAGAGCAGATCTCTCATTTCAGCTTCGGTCGGTTGCCGTTTTGTGACGACTTTCAATTCCGATTCATGAAGTAGCTGGGTATCCGAATCCTGAATCAATAAGCCGCCAAGCACTGTTTTCGCTTTGCTGGCTTTCCGGTTTTTCTGATCGATATGGTCGAGTTGTAATAAACGTAAATTTTTCTTTTTAGTCAATATTTCCAATGCCTCTTTAGAGAAAGAAGGAGCTACGATCACTTCCAGGAAAATCTTGGCCATTTCGGTTGCCGTGGCTGCATCTATTTCCCGGTTTGCCGCCACGATTCCACCGAAGATAGAAACCGGATCGGCTTCATAGGCTCTCCGGTAGGCTTCTGCCAATGTTTCTGCACTCCCGACCCCACATGGATTAGCGTGTTTGGCTGCAACTATAGTCGGTTCGTCGAATTCTTTTAAGGTTTCGAGTGCTCCGTCGGTATCTCCGATATTGTTGTAAGAAAGCTCTTTACCATGCAATTGGACAGCTCCGGTAAGTGTGCCTTGCGTCCCTAGTACAGAAGCATAAAAAGCAGCACTTTGATGGGGATTTTCGCCGTACCGAAGATCTTGCTTTTTCTCGTAGGTGAGAGTCAGTGTTTTCGGGTATTTGATATTCAGACGTTCGGAAAAATATCCTGCAATCAGAGCATCGTAGTGGGCGGTGTGGATAAATACTTTCGCTGCCAGCATTTCTTTGGTTTCGGCTGTCGTATCTCCGTTGTTTTTCAACTCATCGATTACCAGTCGATAGTCTTCGGGATCGGTGATGACCGTAACGAATTTGTAGTTTTTAGCAGCGGCCCGGATCATAGTGGGCCCGCCGATATCTATATTTTCAATGATTTCTGCATGGGATACCCCTTCTTTCAGAATGGTTTGTTTAAAAGGGTAAAGGTTACAAACCACAATATCGATCGGTTCTACTCCCAGTTCTGCCATCTGTTTCCGATGCTTTTCGTTGTCACGGATCGCCAGAATACCACCTTCTACATTGGGATGCAGGGTCTTCACTCTGCCGTCAAAACATTCGGGGAACTTAGTCAGATCTGAAATATCCTGAACTTTAATGCCTTCTTCTTTCAGTTTTTTAGAGGTCCCGCCGGTTGAAATGATCTCCCAGCCCATAGAATCCAGTGATTTAGCGAACTCAACAATACCTGTCTTATCAAATACACTAATTAATGCTCTCTTCATCCGGATTATATTTTTTTAGTTATCATCCGAGCTATCGGATTTTATTCATTTTATACAAATCGTATTTCGTTGCAAAGGTAAAAAAAAAGAAGATTATTTTTATATAAAATCGCAGATAGTGCATTTTTTTTATGGATACACCTATTCGCTGTGTTTTAATAATTGACAATGAGTTTATTACCTACTTTTGAAATGGGATATCCTTTCAAGGGGTAAATTTCATAAGTCAGATTGAAAGGGGTTCCGTAACGAAGTGAAAATTGAGTGTGACAAACCGGACAAACAGCCAGTTCTCCGTCCAAATCTTCTTTCGTAAAATGGGAAGTCAGTTCCTGGCAGTTGGTACAGGTGGCATCCCAGCAAGCATATTCGGTATCGTTCAAACGGATGACGACGATTCCTTGGCCATTATATCCCAATGGTTTGGCGTCCGGCTGGGAACTGGTCAGGTAAATAGGCTGGCCGGGAACCTGAAGATTACTTTCGCCTCCTATTCCTAAATTAATCTGTGTATATACCGGGACATAAGGAATGAGGTGTTTATCCCTGAGTTTTTCGTTGAATTTATCCCCGCAACCGATATTTATTCCCAAAGTGATGGAAACTAATAAAAAAAATACTATTTTTGATTTCATGAATAAGAAATTTGCGACACAAATATAATAAATATGAATATCTCTACAGCAGAATTCGATTGGATTTCCCTGATATTGGTCATAGGGGCTGGACTTATCGGTTGGATAAAAAGTAATAATGCAAAGAAAACCCAAGTCCCGCCTGTTTTTGAACAACCCGGTCAGATCGGGGAAGAAGAAGAGATTCTGCCCAATGTAGAAGAGTATACAATAACTGAAAATAAAGATGTTTCAGATGGACCGGTTATACAGGAAATCGTTGCTGATTATTACAGAGATCCGAAAGTCATGATTGACGACAGGGATGAATTACCGGCCGAAGAAAATGAAGAGGAAGAACACGTACAGTTCGACATCCGGCAGGCTATTATCAGCAGTGAAATTTTAAAACGGCCTCAATATTAAAACCGGATACCGATACCTGTAGAGAAGGTGAATAAATAAGGTTTGAAATCGATGTCGTCATTCCGACTTAAAGATTGCAGAAAATATTTGAAGCCCGGCTCGATCATAATTCTGATGTTAGACGTGACCGGATATTCCATCCCCAATCCGATATCCGTACTTATATTGAAATTACGGATATCTTCTGTACTTCCGATATATTCTTTATCTCTTCCATTTCTTAAGAATACCTTGTTATTTACGATAAAATTGCCGCTTACTCCTCCCGATACGGCAAACAATACTTTATTATTATTCAGTAAATACCGCACATGAAGAGGAATTTCGAGCGTACCGAAAGTTTGTTCGATGGTTTCACTGCTGCTACTGTTCAAACTACTGAGCAAAATAGCTTCCGGACTACGGTAGGCGACACCTTGGGTACGGGTTTTAATATTTCCCAACGGAGTGGCGATCATCCGGTCACTATGTTGGAGCGAAGGGAGCATCATCGCCCGGACTCCCGAGCCTGCTCCGGAAGTTTTCTGTCCCATACGGGAATAGAATAATCCTGTTTGTACGGAAAATCTTTTATTGGCAGAGACAGATAATTTTAATCCACCTCCGACATTCATCAAGCCGTCCATCTGGTTACTGGAATAACTCACTCCCCTGGAATTTTTTAACGAAGAGGAATAACTACCGGATGAATAGGCCGGAACAAAGTGGCCGCTGACCATCACTTTGATTTTTCTTTTTTCATCCGTTGTCAAGGAAGTGGGCGTATTCAGTAATTTCTGATATTCTTTTTGATTTTGATAGGCTTCTTTACTGGTTAAAGGAATAAAATTGCGTTGAAGCTTCCGGGTAGAAATTGCATAGTCCGGTGCTGTCTGCTCGATAAATCCGGCTTCACCGGCTCGATGCATTTGAATCGGTTCTAATTCAGTCCTCTTGTTTTGTGCTATCAAAACCGGTACTTCCGTCACCGTCTCCTTCGTTACATATTGAACGGTCTTTTCTTCTTGTATAGAATCGGAGAAGGTATCCGGCAAATTCGTGGAATCTTTTGTTTTTAATATTTCTGTACCGGTAATACCGGCAACTTCTATTTCGGGTGATTCGACGGAATAGAACAACCAAATTCCGATAAAAGCGGCGACCACTGCTGCTGCAGCTGCAGTGCGCCACCACCACAACGCCACTTTGTGTTTGCTTTTGTTCAGCTGTCGTTCTATATTTCCCCAGATATAGGGAGGAGGCTCACAACTTTTATCCTGAAGGGCCTTTTTAAAAAGATGATCTAAATTATTGTTCATGGTCTAAATATTCCTTCACTTTTCTTTTTAATATTTCCCTGGCTCTGGCCAGATTGGATTTCGACGTACCCTCGTTAATACCGAGTAAGGCTGCGATATCCTTATGGGACATTTCTTCGATCACATAGAGGTTGAAAACCATTTTGTACCGTTCCGGAAGTTGATTTACAAAATCAGCCAACACTTCTTCCGGAATGCTGACCTCTTCGTCTATGTCCTCGTTATCTTCGATTTCAGGTAACTCCTCTACAATTTGCAATGGGGAATTTTTCCTGAATTTCTCCATTGCCGTATTGATCATGATCCGTTTCATCCATCCCTCAAATGAACCTTTTCCGGTATATTGCCCGATAGAAGTGAAAATTTTGATAAATCCATCCTGCAACGTATCTTCGGCATCTGCCCGGTCTTTGGAAAAACGGAGACATAATGCAAACATTTTTGCAGAAAATATCTGATAGATTTTCTCTGCTGCCTGTCTGTCACCCTGTTTGCATTTATCTATTATTCGGTCCAAATTACACATCAATATCTGTTATAGAGATGTAAGAAATTTAAAAAGGTTGCGTCCCTGATAAAAAGAAAATCAGAAAAAATGAAATGATTTACCAATGTTCATAATGGAATTGTGAACATTGGTAAATATGAGTAGAATAGAAGCCGGATCATAGTACCGGTTTGGTCTTTTCAGCCAGCCATTGAGCTTCCTCGGGAGTCAGATAAGGTGCAGTTTTTTCATAGACTGTTTTGTGATAGTCGTTCAGCCATTTTTTTTCATCTTCACTTAACAAATCAAGTAATAGAGCTGAAGTATCGAAGTAGCAGAGTGTTAATGTCTCAAATCCATACCATTCCCCGAATTCATTTTTACTGACCGGGATACATAAAATCATATTTTCATGCCGAATACCGTGCGAACCTTCCCGATACAGACCAGGTTCGTCGGAGGTTACCATACCGGGAACCACATCCTGGTTTTTCAATTCCTGGCGGATAGCCTGAGGACCTTCATGTACATTTAAGAAAAAGCCGATCCCATGCCCCGTACCATGTCCATAGTTCCGGCAAGTTTGCCAAAGAGGCTGACGAGCGATAGCGTCTATATTACAACCTTTGGTACCTTTCGGAAAAATGCATCTGCTCAGTGCAATCATTCCTTTTAATACGGTGGTGTAATCTTCTTTTTCCAAGCGAGTTAGTTCTCCAAGTGGAACTGTCCGTGTAATATCGGTCGTACCATGTGTATATTGGCCCCCGGAATCGATCAGATAAAATCCACGTGGCTGCAGTTCTGCATCTTCTCCCGGAATAGCCGAATAGTGAGGCAGTGCTGCATTTGCACCATAAGCTGAAATGTTGGCAAAACTATCTTCTATATATCCGTCATTTTGGGCTCTGAAAGCCGAAAGTTGTTCGGAAACAGAGATTTCCGTCAAATGGTTGCCGATATTACGTTCCACCCAATAAAAGAATTTCGTCAGGGCTACACTGTCTTTTATACAAGCTTTTCTGAACCCTTCAACTTCTATCGGATTTTTGATGGCTTTTGCCAAAACAATAGGTGACTCTTGTTCTTTTACCTGAAATTCTGTAAAGAGTTTATGATAGACAGCATAATTTAAGGTGGCCGAATCCACGGTAAACACCGAATTTTTGTCTAGTTCTTCCAGGAATAAAAACAAATGATGATAATCCCGGATTTCTATACCTTCCTGACTTAATTGACTTGCGATTTCGCGAGAGACTTTGGTATTTTTTATAAACAACCAGGCTTTGGCTTTACCGACAACTGCATAACTGATGGCAACAGGATTGTAAATGATATCGTTGCATCTTACATTATATAACCAGGCGATTTCATCCAGGCAACTGAAAAGCATATAATCTGCATGTGCAGCTTGTAACTTTTCCCGGATCATGGTTATCTTTTCATTAGCCGATTTTCCGGCAGTAGCGGTAGGTACTAAAAAGAGTTGGGCATCGGGTAAGGAAGGACGATCCAGCCATATCTCTCCTAATAGATCTATTTTTTCTACAACAGTAATCTGTTTGGGGGTTAGGGTCTCTTGCAGATTTTTCATGTCACAGACAGAAATACAGAAACTATCCAAACCGACCCGACTTCCTTCCGGTAAGTTGGTTGCCAGCCATTCCGGATAATCGACCGCTTCCGGCACTCTCAATTTATGCATCTGTATTCCCGAATCCTTCAGTTGTTTTTCCGCCTGTATAAAATAACGGGTATCTGTCCAAAGTCCGGCTTCATTTTTCAAGACGACAACCGTACCGAAAGATCCTGTGAAACCGGAAATCCATTGTCTTTGTTTCCAGGCTGCCGGTAAATATTCACTATTGTGCGGATCGGTTCCGGATATAATATATGCATCCAGTGATTCGCGTTCCATAATGGCTCTTAAAGCTGAAAGTTTTTCCTTGATCGTCATAATCCAGATTTTAAATTTCACCAAATATAATAAGAAAAATTAAAATTCTAGCAGCGGTTGTCATCGAGTAGTGCTATTTTCTAATAAAAGAATAGAAATGTTATACATTACAATTGTAATACATGGGGATTTTACAGGAATTAAAGGTTCTTGTATTACAAATGTAATCAAATTCCAAAACAACAGAAGTGAATTACAATCTTAACTCAGGGGATTTGGAATATTTTACATTTTTTATATTTTAAGATATATAATAATGATTATCAGTATTATATATCCTATTTTGAATAAATTACTTTAATTACCTAGGGCAAACTTCAGTTGTTAAAGCGATAAATAAGGCAATTTGAAGGTATTTATATTTATATATTTGTTTAATATCCAGTTATTTATATTGTATCATTTCATATTTCACTTCATATAAAAAATAGAAATATAACCTTAGGAATATATATTCAAATTGTTAATTTACAGAAACTTAGTATCGAATAACCTTTTAACTGCTCACTAAATTACTGATTTTAAAGATTTAACCATACCGATAAATCATGGATTGATTGTGGTGTTACATTTGTAATGTACATTATATTACAGATGTAATTTTGATAGTTGCAGAATATATATTACATTTGTAATGCAATATTTTACAAGATGCAAGAGAGATTTAAGCAGCTTTTGGAAGAAAAAAATCTGACAGCAACTCGTTTTGCTGCAATGATCAAGGTCAATGCTTCGGCGATGTCACATATTCTGAACGGGCGAAGTAAACCCGGATTCGATGTATTGGACAAAATTGCACAAGCTTTTCCGGACGTAAACTTAAATTGGTTGATTTCCGGTAAAGGCTCTCTATACAATAACCGTATTTCCACTCCGGCTAAAGAGGTTGAAAAAATACCTGTTCAGAAAAATTTATTTGAAGAAGAAGAAAAACGCTTTCCTATCGAAGAAAAAAATACAAAAGCAGAAGAGATTTTACGACCGGCCGTTTCCGTCGCTTCGATACCTACAGCCAAAGGAAAGAAGGTCAAACGGATTATCTTATTTTTTGAAGACGGCAGCTTCGAAGATTATGAGAAATGAGGTTATCTTCATATAGCATTCAGACAGCCTCATTTCTGATTTGAAGTATTTATATCAGTCCGATAATTTCTTTGACAGACTTACAACCATTTTCATCCAGATAATCGTTTATACCTTCGATTATTTTTACGGTGATCGCCGGATCGATAAAATTAGCGGTTCCGATTTGAACAGCAGAAGCGCCTGCCAATAAAAATTCGATAGCATCGGTCGCACACATGATTCCTCCAAGGCCGACAACCGGAATCTTTACTGCTTTAGCGACTTGCCAAACCATACGTAGAGCGATCGGTTTTACACAAGCTCCACTCAATCCCCCGGTAATCGTACTTAAAACGGGTTTGCGTTTTTTGGCGTCGATAGCCATTCCCAGCAGAGTATTGATCAGAGAAACCGAATCGGCTCCTTCACTTTCTACAGCCAAAGCTATTTCCTGTATATTGGTCACATTGGGGGATAATTTTACCATCAAATGCTTTTTGTATACCCGTCTGACTGCTTTTACGACTTCGGCAGCAGAAGCACAACTGGTACCGAAAGCCATTCCACCTTCCTTTACATTGGGACAGGAAATATTCAATTCGATGGCAGGGATGTGATCCAAGGCGTTGATTTTTTCTGCAGTCTCCGCATAATCAGTGATGGTAGACCCGGAAACATTTACCAGAATATTCGTTTCGATATCCTTTATTTCCGGATAAATACGTTCGATGAAATAATCGACCCCTTTATTTTGCAAGCCGACTGCATTCAACATACCGGACGGGGTTTCAGCCATACGGGGATAGGAATTCCCTTCGCGGTGTTTTAGGGTAGTACCTTTTACTATAAATCCACCCAACTTATCGAGTTGAATGAAATCTTGGAATTCTAAACCATAACCAAATGTTCCTGATGCTGTCAATACAGGATTTTTTAGCTCTAAGCCATTGAGGTTTATATTTAAATCTGCCATTTTAAATCATTTATATTAAATACCGGACCGTCTGTACATACACATTTATGACCTTCTTTGGTGTCGTTTACACAGCAAAGGCAAGCTCCGATTCCACAAGCCATCGTATTCTCCAGAGAAACTTCACAATCGATATGTTTAGAATAAGCATACCTGGCAACTGCTTTCATCATCGGTTCGGGGCCACAACAAAAGATATGGTCGAATTGTTCAGTTAGAATGGGATGCTGAGTGGGATATCCCTTTTCTCCATAAGAACCGTCTTCGGTTGTATAGTATACCGTTGCATACTTTTCATACTCTTCTTTTAAGATAATATCTTTCACTGTCCGGGTTCCGATCAGAACCACCGGGTGTAGCCCTTTATCGGAGAGTTCTTTGGATAAATGCAAAAGGGGAGCGATACCGACACCGCCACCAACCAGTAAACATCGTCCTTGTTCGGGTTGAGAGAAGCAATTTCCCAATGGAAGTATAATATTCAACTGTTCACCGGGCTTAAGCGTGGACAATTTTTCGGTCCCTTTACCTGCAATTTTTACTAAAAGATAAAGCAGGCCTTGTTTCTTATCCACATCATGCACGGATATCGGCCGGCGTAAAAAAGTAGAAGGGGAATGGTCTACTCTGACATTGACGAATTGTCCTGCCTGAATCTCCGGTAACTCTATGGAATGCAATACCAATAAAAAATTGTCTGCATTGAGCCGGCGGTTTTCTTTAACAGTAAAATCTAGTATTTTCTTCATGCTGTTTAATGAGATCTGGTGATCACTGATTTATTATTTATTGCAATTTTTCTTTCAGATAGTGCCCTGTATAGGATTCCGGACATTTTACCACTTGTTCCGGTGTACCGGTACAAACGATACGTCCACCTTCTTTTCCTCCCTCAGGTCCGAGGTCGATAACATAGTCGGCACATTTGATAACATCCATATTGTGTTCGATGATCAATACGGAATGTCCCCGTTCGATCAAAGCATTCAACGAACTCATCAATTTATGAATGTCGTGGAAATGCAGACCTGTCGTCGGTTCATCGAAAACAAAAAGGGTAGGATCGGCATTTTCCCGGCTTAAATGATAAGCCAGTTTGACCCGTTGGCTTTCACCACCGCTGAGAGTACTGGAAGACTGGCCCAGCTTCACATAACCTAATCCAACGTCTACCAATTTTTGTAACTTATCTACAATACTACGTTCGCTATGACCATTCCCCGCAGAAAAAAATTCCAGGGCCTGATTTACGGTCATTTCCAGAATATCATAAATATTTTTACCCTTATAACTGATCTCCAGTACCTCGTCTTTAAAGCGTCTGCCTTTGCAGTGTTCACACTCCAGAAATACATCCGCCATAAATTGCATTTCCACTTTAATAATTCCTTCTCCCTGACATTCTTCACAACGCCCACCGGGTACGTTGAAAGAAAAATGTGCCGGTTTAAACCCCTGTACCTTAGCAGCTTGTGTATCTGAGAAAATTTTACGGATATCGTCCCAAGCCTTTAAATAGGTAACCGGATTGGAGCGTGTAGATTTTCCTATCGGATTTTGGTCGATAAATTCGACTCCGGTAATGGCTTTCAAATCTCCGGTGAGTTTATCGAAACTACCTGTGCGATCGGAATAATCTCCATATAATTTCTTTAAGGCAGGTACCAGAATCGTTTTTATCAAAGTACTTTTACCTGAACCGCTGACTCCGGTAATCGCAGTCATGATTTTCAAAGGAATATCGACAGTGATATTTTTCAGGTTATTCTCGGTTGCTCCGCTGATTGTTATTTTTTGTTTCCAGGGACGTCTCCGGGCAGGAACTTCGATTTTACGCTTCCCGAAAATATAATCGGCGGTTAACGTACCGGCAGTTTTCAGTGCTTTCATATCGCCCTGAAATACAACTTCACCCCCCAGGCGTCCAGCCTGAGGGCCGATGTCGATCACCTGATCGGCTGCTTTAATGATGTCTTCGTCATGCTCGACGACGATGACAGTATTTCCCAAATCCCTTAGTTTTTTCAATACTTTGATCAATTGTTCGGTATCCCGGGAATGTAATCCGATACTAGGTTCATCCAGGATATAGAGCGAACCGACCAAAGCCGAACCTAGGGAAGTAGCTAAATTGATCCGCTGGGATTCTCCACCTGAAAGTGAAGAAGAAAGCCGGTTCAGAGTGAGATAACCCAAACCTACTTCAAGTAAAAATTCAAGTCGGTTCTTAATATCGGGAAGGATCCTTTCTGCCACTTTGTTTTGAGCCGGAGTCAAAGAAAGGGTATCGAAGAATACTTTCAGATCGGATACCGGCATTTCAACCAGTTCGGGCACCGATTTACCGCCGATCTTCACGTATGAAGCTTCGGGTTTTAAGCGAGTACCATGGCATTCTGGGCACTTGGTCTTTCCTGTATACCTGGCAATCATCACCCGGTTTTGAATTTTGTATTTTTTGGATTCCAAATAATTGAAGAAATCGTAAATTCCTCCAAAGTACGGACATCCGTTCCATAGGATATTCTTTTCCGCTTCTGTCAATTCATAATAGGGAGTATGAATCGGGAAATTAACTTTGTGTGCATGTTTCACCAATTCGTTTTTCCATTCGCTCATTTTTTCCCCTCTCCAACACAGCACAGCTTCTTCGTAGATACTGAGCGATTTATTCGGAACGACCAAGTCTTCGTCTATACCCAGAATTTTCCCATATCCTTCACATTTCGGACAGGCTCCCAAGGGAGAGTTGAAACTAAAGGTATTGACTGTAGGCACGACAAAGCTCATACCGTCTGCTTCGAAACGATTGGAAAAGGAGCGAATTTCCCCGTCGATCTCTATAAAACATTCTCCTTTTCCTTCATACAGAGCCGTTTCTACCGATTCGGAAACCCGGGAAACGGTATCTTTTTCTTGGGTGATGTTGATCCGGTCGATGACGAGATATAGATCGGATGGGTTCGAAAGAACTTTATTCTCAGCGAGGATATCGTCGATCCGGTGATATTCTTTTCCTGATTTTATACGGGAAAATCCCTGGCTCAACAACAATTTTAAAGTTTCCACATCCTGCAAGTGTTCAGGACGTGCCAGGATAATAACAGTTTTGCCGAAGTGGTCTTCCAGGATATACCGGGTAATGTCGTCAGTATGATCTCTTTTTACTTCCCGTCCCGATATCGGGGATATGGTTTGTCCTGCCCGGGCGTATAATAATTTGATATAATCGTATATTTCTGTAGAAGTACCTACCGTCGAGCGTGGATTAGAAGTATTTACCTTCTGTTCGATTGCAACGGCAGGGGGAATTCCTTTGATATAATCACATTCCGGTTTATTCAGACGTCCCAGAAACTGCCGGGCATACGACGACAGACTCTCGACATACCGGCGCTGACCTTCGGCATATAGCGTGTCGAAAGCCAAAGAAGATTTGCCGCTACCTGATACTCCCGTGATGACAATCAGTTTATTGAGTTCGATTTTCAGATCGATATTTTTCAGATTGTGCACCCGTACACCCTTCAAATCAATATATGGTTTATTCATATTATCTTTCACATTTAGCATACAAAGATAATGAAAATGTTGCGAAAAATAAAAGCACCCGGCGAAGGGTGCTTTTAAGCGTTTGGAATATGTTTGGAAATACGTTTATAGTCCGTTTATGACTTTGGTTAATTATTCAGAAACTACTTCGAACTGAACATCGACTTTCACTTCACGATGAAGTTTGATGACAGCGGTATAAGTTCCTACTTCTTTAATTTCTTTCAGCATGATTTTCTTCCGGTCGATATCGAATCCCTGAGCCAATAAAGCTTCTGAAATCATGATATTGTTTACGGAACCGAAAATCTTACCGGTACTGCTGGTTTTAGCACCTACAGTCAGTTTCAATTCAGCCAGTTTTGCAGCCAATTCTTCAGCTTCTGCTTTCAATTTAGCTTCCTTATGTGCCCGTTGTTTGGTATTTTCTGCAACAATTTTCTTTGCAGCTTCGGTAGCTAAAATGGCATATCCCTGAGGAATCAGGTAGTTACGGCCATATCCGGGTTTTACGTTGATCACGTCGTCTTTATGTCCCAGATTTGCGATATCTGTCAATAATATAATCTGCATTTCGTGTCCTCCTTTTAATTATTTCATCAAATCGGTTACGTAGGGCAACAAAGCAAGGTGTCTTGCTCTTTTTACAGCAGTTGCAACTTTTCTCTGGAATTTCACAGAAGTACCGGTAATTCTTCTGGGAAGGATTTTACCTTGTTCGTTCAAAAATTTCTTTAAAAATTCAGGATCTTTGTAATCGATGAATTTGATTCTTGCTTTTCTGAAACGGCAGTATTTTTTCTTTTTAACATCCACCGTTGGGGGGGTCAGATATCTGATTTCACTTTCGTTCTGTGCCATAGCTTATTTCTCCTCTTGTTTAGCTGCGTATTTACTTCTTCTTTTTAAAGTATACTCATAAGCATACTTGTCTAATCTAAACGTTAAAAAACGAATAACTCTCTCGTCACGTCTGTAAGCGGTTTCCAGTTTGTCAACCAGTGCACCTTCTGCTTCAAACTGTAACAAATGATAGAATCCGGTCGTCTTTTTCTGGATCGGATAAGCCAGCTTGCGAAGTCCCCAAGCTTCCTCATGTTCAATCGTACCACCATTATCGGTGATGGTATTCTTGAATTTTTCTACCGCTTCCTTTATCTGTTGTTCAGATAAAACGGGAGTTGTAATGAAAACGGTCTCGTAATGATTCAACATAATGATTTGATTATTAGTATAAAAATAATTTATCGGCCGCAAAGGTAGTATTTTCAACTGAAACTGCCAAACAAACAGGGGGCTTTTGAGTTATAAAGTTTATAAAGTCCGTAAAGTTTATAAAATCGATGTTCCCTGCGGGTACTTTTTTTAGGATCACTGAGGCGACCGATGGTAAATATGTATATAACTGCCTCTTTTAATAAATTCTTTTTATATTCAGGGCACGGTGATATTCGTTGGCATGCCGGTTGTGTTCCCGCAGGGTACGGGAAAAATAGTGACTACCGGAAAAATCACTTTTGGCACAGAAAAACATATAATCGTGGTGCTGATAATTCAATACCGCATCGATTACCCGGATAGAGGGCATACGTACCGGTCCGGGAGGAAGGCCTGTATTTTTATAGGTATTGTAAGGAGAGTCTATTTCCATATGTTTATCCAGCACCCGTCTGATGGAGAAATCTCCCCAGGCAAATTTCAGGGTCGGACAAGCTTCTAACTTCCAGCCTTTATTCAAGCGATTGATGTAAACCCCTGCGATGACAGGGTATTCGTCGGCAATATTGGTCTCTTCTTCTACAATCGAGGCCAATATCAGAATATCCATAGGAGAGAGGTCGGCTTTCCGGGCTTTCACTAGCCGCTCTTCTGTCCAGAATTTCCGGTATTCTTTATACATCCGCTGAATAAAATCTTCAACCGGCGTATGCCAATACACCTGGTAGGTGTTAGGGATAAACATACCGATGAAATTTTCCGGCGTAAAACTTAATTTCTTTACATATTCGGCGTTACGGGCCAATTGCAGAAATTCGGTCGAATCGATACCCAACTGACGGGATAAAATCGCAGCAAAGTCCTCTAAAGTACGGATATTGTTAAAAGTCAGGTGAACCGGTTCCTGACGACCGGCACGTAACATATTGATCAATTGATTATTGTTCATCTTGTCGACCAGGCGATACCGGCCGGTTTTTACTGCAGAAGGATATTTTTTCAGTTCTGCAAGCTTGCGAAGGGTGTATTCGTTTTTTACATATCCGCTACTGATCAGTGTTGTCATGACCGTTTCAAAGGAATCTCCCGGCTGAATGAAAATAATCCCATCATCGCCGACAGTGATGTTAGGACGCTGCACAAAGTAATAATAACCTCCTGCAATACCTCCCAAGCCGAGTAAAACAATCAAGCCGACGATTATTCCTGTCTTTTTCATCCGTTGACATTTTTCATTTTTTACTCTTCATTCCGAAAATAGAGTACGTAATAATTCATATCTCGGTCAGGATCGTAACCTTTGCGGATATATTTTTTTTCTCCGTGAATATAGACGTGAAAATTCTTGTCTAATTTAAGGACATGTTTAAAATATTTTTTCTCATCCTTCACAGCAAAATCCGATATGGCGAACTGGTCGGTGAGTTCGACATTATTATCCGTTTCGTACTGGCATTTGAAGTTCTCGAAAGCATTGATTACTTCGGGTTCTTGTACGACTTCTTGTTTGAAACGTTCTTCCGAAAAGACGTCCGCATCCTTAAAGAAATTAATCGATCGGTTGAGCATGTCTATTTGGTCTGCCCGTGGTACATCATTCTCCTGATTGTAAATATCTTTTACAAAATCCTTACACAGGTTCAGATAATTAGAGGTCTGGAAATAACTGGCCTCAGCCGGTTCCAGTCCTAGGAAATCGGTTGTCCAGTAGATCGCCTCTTTGGTATTCGTTTTATCCAGGATACAAACTTTGTATCCATTGTCCCGGTTGACATTGAAGACGATGCAAGCCTTGTCCAGTTTTTTGATATTGATCCCCGATTCTCCCACCAGTTGGTAAGTATTCTGATTCATCACTATTTTCAGAAAAGTGTCTTTGGTTTCTGATTTGAAAATGCCGACAGCATCACAGACACCTTCTTCAACATTACAATTTCGAAAATGAACGATATATAATTCTCCGGATTTGATATTCGGGTTGTTGGATTGTTCGAACAGATGTTCGGCTATTTGGACAGATTGCTGATAAAATTCAGACTCATTGTCGAAGATCTGGGAAACCGACGCATAGACCGGGTTATTCATCAACTCTTCTTCATAGGGCAAAAAGTTGTAATAAGCATCCTTCTTGAAGGCGGACAAGAAATAACTTTTCAATAAATTTACCACATCAGGATCTTCGGGTAGGAAACAACCGTCGGACAAAGTGAGCCCACCGCCTTCGAATTTATTGCCTACATGATGAATCACAATATTACTGATGTCGCTATTTTCAAAATTGATCATGACGATAAAATAGTTAAGGTAAATATTCCTATGTCAGAATCTGAAATTTACACCCAGATTCAAATTTTCCTTGAATTGTAACTTTTTGGAATTGTTCTCATTATAAATAGTTTCCGTATAAATCGAAGCCCTCATGAAATAGTTGATATTAAAGTCTATATTGAGTTTCCAGTTTACTGTAAAAGGAATTTTCTTTTTTTCTTCGTTATCGGATTCAAAATTCAGATAATGGTCTTTTTTTTCATAACTCATAAACCAGGTCAATTCGTTCCTGATGTTCATGATTTTAAAGATATTGTTTTGCGTGCTCCTCAGGTCTATTCTTGCACCGGCCTCCCTTCTGGCCCGTTTACCTTGTTCCACTCCATAACGTCCGACGTCGATTTTCGCCGTATCCCGGACAAAATTCCATTTACCGGCAATAGGGGAGATAAACAACGAAAAACGATCGTTAGGCTTAAAATCAAGACCCAATGACAGGGTGAAATCTCCCGGGCTCATAAAATTGGCAACCAGTTTCTTGTCCTGATCCTGCGGATACTCGTAGGAGTTGAAAAGCTGGGTAATGACATTGAACTGGGCGGTATAATACCAATGTTTAAAGGCCCTTTGTCCCAATTTCGAGTTCAACTCAAAGCGATCTTCATTCTTCCGGATATCTTCATCCCCATTTTTCATGAAACCGAAGCGATAGTGTACCCAGTTTTCCCAGCTGGTATTATTCCGGTTGTAATTCCAGAAATAACGGATATTACTCAACAGGGATAAGGAATTTTCACCCCCACTGGTCCAGTTGGCCAGTTTACCCTGACTCATGGCCAACTCGACTTCGGAATAATAAGTCCAGTATCTCCGATGTAACTGCCCGACCTGCATCGGATTGAGCTTGAAATATTCATCGTCGAAGCGATTGGAAATGCCGGCTTCATTGGTTTCAGCATGTTTTTTCTCTATGGCGGGAGTCTGGTATACATCTTCGTCAACATAGATTTTCAGCCGGTTACCTTGTGGCATCACCTGAATCCAGGTGCCGATCGTGTCGCATATTTTATTGGAAGCCCAAAAACGATGATATTGCATCCGCCCGTTATTGACCCAAAAGCGAACAGAGTTATCGGCCACACTCATGATTTCCAGCAGGACAGAATCCCGGCTGGCATCCCTAAGCCATATATAATTGGAATCCTGATGAATATAGTTGACAAAGGTCTGTAAATCGGTATTGATATATTCTTCAAAATCTCCGGTCAGTAAATACTCAGTATTTTTATAAAATTCGATACTATCATAGGTAATCTTTTGTTCGAGTGTTTCCAGGGCTTGTTCCTTTTTTCCCATCGTTTGGGCATATCTTTTCAGATACTCCACCACATGCTTTAATCTTTCATCTTCAGCATAGCGAATCAGGGTATTGATGGCTTCATTGACCTGTGGTTCCGGATAACGTTCCTTCTTCAGATTTTGTATGGCATACCGGACTCCCGGGTTTTCAATAGTCCGGTTTTCCTGTCTTACTTTGTAGAGAAAAGGAGGGAAGGAGAGCCCCGTCAGTTTATTTACCACAGGGCCGTTCAGTGGTGTCCGGGGCTCCATGACTTCCGGATATAACAACTGGGCCCAACCACTTCCGGTTATACATATAAACAGAAACAAAAGAAATATATTTCTCATAACACACTTATTTAAAAGGAGAATCCGGTTCTTTTGCCATCAGTGAATAACTGAGCCGATCCACTAAACCCGGCAACCATTTACTTAAGAATACGGCTAATTTACCTTCTACAAAAGTCATTATAATTTCTCTTTTTCTTTTTCTGATTCCTTTCACGATGATTGCAGCACATTTCTCGGCAGTCATCATTTTGTTTTCGTTCCGGGGACTTTCTCCTTGTTGCCGTCCATTGGCATTCAAAGCAGTTTTCCGTATGTTGGAAGCTGTAAAACCGGGGGCTGCCACCATCACATGAAGTCCTTTTTTCATATTTTCGATCCGGACGGTATTCAAAAATCCACGAACGGCAAATTTACTGGCCGCATAGCCTGTACGTCCCGGCAGACCTATAAATCCTGCAATAGAAATCACTCCGACCAAACTTCCTTTGGATTCCAATAAATAAGGTAAGGCATATTTCGAACAATATACGGTTCCCCAGAAATTGACATCCATTACTTTGCGGAGTACTGCCGGTTCCAGATCTTCCAACAAAGCGCGCATAGAAATTCCGGCATTGTTGATCAAAGCATCGATCCGTCCGAAACGGGCATAAGCTTGTTCGATCAATTCTTTACAAGCCAATTCTTTCGTCACATCGGTACGTACCGACAACACCTCAGCTCCTTGCTGTCTTAAATCTTGTTCGATATGAAGTAATTCCTCAATATTTCTTGCTGCTAAGACAACTTTAGCTCCTTGATGTGCCAATTCGTATGCTAAAGCTTTACCAATTCCGGACGACGCACCAGTAATAATAACGACTTTATCCCGCATAGTATGATGTGTGTTAAAACAATGTGGACAAAGATAATAATTTTTGTTGACATCTTTTTGAGCAAATATTTAAAATCTATAATAAGAATTGGGGTAAACTCCGTCTGGAATATTTGTCCTATAATTTATATTATGTTAATAACAACATTTTAAAATAAAGGGGAGTGGAAAATCCCCTTTATTTTTACTGTGCTTCGAGCTTTTGTTTTATCTCATCATATCTCTGCTGGTATTCAGGTTTTTGATTTCTCAGTTTGAAATAAAGTTCTCTCAAAGTTGCCAGGGTATTTTTTTCATCCGGACTGAGTTCCAATGCTTTTTCAAAATACGGAATGACAGATTCATAAGCGATGTAAACTTTTTCCAATTCTTTATTATATTCGTTGACATCGACTATATCCTGAACTTTTTTATGGAAATTGATCGCTTCTGTCAATTTAATATTTCCCAGATTGTATTGAGCCAAAAAGTCTTTCGGATCCAATTCCAACGCTTTTACATACATTTCCTCTGCTTGTGCCGGCCGCTCGGTTTTTTCGTATAATGTACCTTTAGCTCTGTAAAAAGATGCATTTTTCGGATCTTGTTTGATAGCCGCATCCAGATAAACTTCAGCTTTTTCAGGTTCACCCCCCAATAAATAATGATTGATCAATTCCACTAACATATACGCATTATCGGGATATTGTTCGTATCCTTTGTGCAGATATTCCAGTGCTTCTTCGTTTTTGCCTTGTTGTTTCAAAACATTACTCAACATCGCATAACTTTGGGCCGGTTCGTAATTCAATTTTATAGATTCTTTCAGGAATTTTTCAGCATCGGCATATTCTTCGGCTTGCTGAGCACATAGACCGGCATTATAAATAACGGCGGTGTCGATGGAAACTTCTCCGTTTGCTGTCAGTATCGGCGAACTTTTTATTTCAAGTACTCTTTTGAAAGACGCCAAGGCCTTTTTAAAGTCTTTTGCATTGTAAAGTTCAGCAGCTCTGTTGGTGAAATCGATCGCTAAATTCCGATATTGAGTTTCCAGCTTTTTGGGATATTTTTTCTTCACATCCAATTCGATTACTTTTTGATAAGCTTCCCAGGCTTTTTCTACAGCTTCGGAATCTAATTTTTTGTAATCTGCAACAGGACTTTCATATAGGGCCTGATAAATCTGGCCTTTAGTGAAATAAGCTTTATCCCAGGCGACACAGGATTCATGTCCCATCGCTTCATCGATTAATTTTTTGGCCTGATCCAATTTACCCGAAGTCAGATAACTGATTGCCTGAGTTACTTTTCCTTTTTGTGCATACGTAAAAGTCGCACAAAAAAGTAAAATCATAATAAAGGATAATTTTCTCATAAGTATAAATTTTACATTAATTTATGTTTCTATTCCACGTATTTTACGTGATCTTGGTTACACATTTTCTTCAGACTGTCCGTTCGGCTCTGCTTCTCCCCTTTCTTCCTCGGCAACTACCTCACTATTCTCTTCATCTTTCGCGGCAGAAACTTTCGCTACGGCAGCAATCGAATCCTCATTTCTTAAGTTGATCAGTTTCACACCCTGGGTATTCCGTCCCATCACTCGCAAGGAAGAAACTTCAAGCCGGATAGTTAATCCCGAACGATTGATAATCATCAGGTTATCTTCGTCCGTTACATCGATCAACGCAATCAGATTACCTGTTTTTTCAGTCATATTGATGGTCTTGACCCCTTTACCGCCCCGATTGGTGATCCGATAATCTTCGATCGCCGAGCGTTTGCCGAAGCCATTTTCGGATACAACCAGAATATTGGCATTATTAGGCTCGACACAAACCATACCGATCGCTTCGTCGTCGTCTTCCATCCAGATTCCTCTGACTCCCGAAGCGGTACGTCCCATCGGCCGCACCTTAGACTCGGGAAAACGAATGGCTTTACCGGATTTTACGGCAATCATGATGTCATTCTCTCCATTGGTCAGCTTAGCTTCCAGCAACTGGTCGCCCTCTTTGATGGTAATGGCATTCACTCCATTCTGACGGGGACGTGAATAAGCCTCCAGTGTTGTTTTCTTAATGATACCTTTTTTGGTACACAATACGATATAATTGCTGTTGATATAGTCATAATCTTTTAAATCCAGCAGATTGATATAAGCTTTCACTTTATCGTCCGGTTCAATATTCAATAGATTCTGGATTGCCCGTCCTTTGGATTGTTTCGTACCTTCGGGTATTTCGTATACTTTCAGCCAGAAACATTTTCCCTTTTCTGTAAAGAAAAGCATGGTATTGTGCATGGTGGCCATAATCATATGTTCCAGGAAGTCTTCATCCCGTGTAGCCGAACCTTTCGATCCGACTCCTCCCCGGTTCTGCACTTTATATTCGGACAACGGAGTACGTTTAATATAACCCATATGAGAAATCGTGATCACCATTTCTTCATCTGCATAAAAATCTTCCGGATTGAATTCTTCGGAAGCATAAACGATATCTGTCCGGCGGTCGTCCCCATACTGTGCTTTTACAGCCAACAACTCGTTCTTAATAATCTCCATTCTCAGTTCGACATGGGCCAGAACGTCGTTCAAATGAGCGATCAGTTTTTCGATATCTTCATATTCGGCCCTTAATTTATCTTGTTCCAGCCCTGTCAATTGCCCCAGACGCATAGCGACGATTGCTGCTGCTTGTTTGTCTGTCAGACTGAACGCATCCATCAAGGCAGTCTGAGCGTCCTGAGGCGTTTTTGAAGCCCGGATCAAACGAATCACTTCGTCGATGTGATCGGAAGCAATGATCAGACCTTCCAGGATATGTGCCCGTTCTTCCGCTTTTCTCAAAGCGAATTGAGTACGACGAACGACCACATCGTGCCGGTGTTCTACGAAGTAACGGATGATATCTTTCAGATTGAGTAATCTCGGACGTCCGTGAACCAAAGCGACGTTATTTACTCCGAAAGAAGATTGGAGGGCGGTATGTTTCAATAAAGTATTCAATACAACATTCGAAATCGCATCTTTCTTGATATCGATAACGATACGCATTCCTTCCCGGTCGGATTCGTCATTGATATTCGAGATACCGTCGATTTTCTTTTCGTTGATCAGGTCGGCAATCCGGGAAATCAACTCTGCTTTGTTGACCATATAGGGGATTTCGTGAACGATCAACTTTTCCCTACCGTTCGGCATCACCTCTACCGAAGTTTTCGGACGAATGACGACACGTCCCCTCCCGGTCAGATAGGATTCACGTACTCCACTGTATCCGTAGATCGTTCCACCGGTAGGAAAATCCGGAGCTTTAATAATTTTGATCAGCTCTTCGATGTCGATATCGTTATTATCGATATAAGCACAAATAGCATCTATAGCGTCTTTGATGTTGTGAGGCGGCATATTGGTAGCCATACCGACGGCAATCCCCGAGGCTCCGTTCACTAATAAATAAGGTATACGGGTCGGAAGAACTGTCGGTTCTTTCAACGAACCGTCGAAGTTATCCATCATATCGACGGTATCCTTGTCGATATCGATCAACATATCTTCAGTAATTTTCGCCATACGTGCTTCCGTATAACGCATTGCAGCAGGACTATCCCCGTCTACCGAGCCAAAGTTTCCCTGACCGTCCACCAACGGATAGCGCAATGACCATTCCTGTGCCATCCGGACCATAGCCATGTACACGGAACTATCGCCGTGAGGATGATACTTACCCAACACCTCTCCTACAATTCTAGCTGACTTCTTGTATGGTTTACCCGAGGTCAATCCCAATTCATCCATACCGAACAAGACTCGTCTATGAACGGGTTTCAGACCATCACGTACATCTGGTAAAGCCCGCGAAACAATCACCGACATTGAATAGTCAATGTAAGATGATTTCATTTCCTCTTCAATGTTGATTTTAATAATTTTTTCTCCGCCGTTTTCCATCTATATTTAAATTACTGTTAATCAAAGAAATAAAAGGGAAAACCACACTGTTTTTCCCTAATTCTGTAAAAATCACACAAATGTAATAAATTCAGACATTATAAAAGAAATTTACCTCTTCTTTTTACGATCGATTTTCGAAAATCTCCCGATCAGGAATTTCAATTTCCAGGGTATCGTATGCTAATTTTACCTGAACAGGCAACTCTTTCGATACCTCTGCCGAAAGTCCCATTTGATGACCGATATGGGTCAAAAAAGCACTTTTAGGCTGGATACGGGCTATCATGGTAAGTGCTTCTTCTAAATTGAAGTGAGACATATGCAATTCCTTGCGAAGTGCATTTATTACCAGATATTCGACCCCCTTCAGCCGTTCCATGGAAGAGGCCGGGATTGTTTTTGCATCGGTGATATAAGCAAAATTACCGATCCGAAATCCCAGTACGGGCATTTTATAATGCAAAACCGGAATAGGAACCACTTGAATATCATCTATGTAAAAAGGCCGGTCGTCGATCACATGATAGTTGATTTCAGGCACACCGGGATAACGGAAAGCTGCGAAGGCATAAGAGAAATCTTTGTATACAACTTCCCGGGTTCCCTCGTTACCGTATACGTCGACAGCTCCTTGTTTCACCCAATTGAAAGCCCGCACATCATCCAAGCCACCGATATGGTCTTTATGGCCATGGGTCAGTAATATCGCCCGCAGGTCTTTCACCTGACTCCGGAGCATTTGATACCGGAAATCGGGTCCTGCATCTATAATAATTTTCTTTCCTTTTATATCCAGCATGGCAGAAGCTCTCAGCCGTTTATCATGTGGATCGGCTGAACGGCATACCGGACAATCACAAGCAATCACGGGAATACCCTGTGATGTTCCACTTCCCAGAATAGTTAATTTCATACAGTCTTAAATTGTCTCCACAAAGATAACATATATTACAAAATTGGTGTTACCTTTGAACAGATTTTAATTCCTAAAATGTCTATCGATTTCTGAATTTTAATATGGGAAAATTATTTCTGATTCCCAATACGTTGGGAGATTCAAATATCTATGGGGTGTTACCTTCCGAAGTAATCGCCCGCATTAAAAATATAAAAATATTCGCCAGCGAAAATCCTAAAAATACCCGTCGTTTCTTGAAACAGATCGATAAATCGATTGTTTTGGAGGAATTGACTTTTTTGGAATTAAACGAACATTCGGATCGCAAAGCAGTCGAAGCTTGTTTGCCTTACCTGGAGAAAGAGGATGTCGGTATTATTTCAGAGGCCGGTTGTCCGGGAATCGCAGATCCCGGAGCAGAATTGGTCGCTTTAGCCCATCGGAAAGCGATTCAAGTTGTGCCGCTGGTCGGTCCATCGTCGATTTTGTTGGCTTTAATCGCTTCGGGCTGTAACGGCCAGCATTTTTCATTTAACGGTTATCTGCCCGTAAAGAGCCCCGAAAGAAATAAAGCCTTAAAAAATTTTGAACGCCAGTCACAAGCTGAAAACCGAACCCAGATTTTTATTGAAACCCCTTACCGGAATCTGAAGCTTTTTGAAGAAATGCTTCAAGTATTACATCCTCAAACTTTACTTTCGATAGCTTGTGATATTACTACTGAAAATGAATATATCAGAACAATGTCTATTCAGGATTGGAAGAAACAGAAACCGGATATCAATAAACGGCCGGCAATCTTTCTGATCTATGCTTCTACCGGAATTAAAACCCGCTGACCGGAAACAACCTGCAAAAAATACCGTAAACCGAATATGAACTAAAATATTTCGTTTATGGAAAAATCTATCAGAATCGCCCAGATTCTTGGCGATAAGCAAGAATATTATTTAGGACATTCTTGTAAAACGATCGACAAATCACTTCTCTACACTCCAGGGCCTGATGTTATTGAAAAGGTTTGGATGAATAGCGACCGGAATCTCCCGACCCTGAATAATATGCGGAGATTGTTGATGCAGGGAAGATTGGCCAATACCGGATATGTATCCATTTTGCCGGTAGATCAGGGGGTCGAACACACGGCAGGGGCTTCTTTCGCTCCTAATCCGCTGTATTTCGATCCGGAAAACATCGTTAAACTAGCTATTGAAGGAGGATGTAATGCCGTTGTTTCTACTTTCGGAGTTTTGGGGAGTGTCGCCCGGAAGTATGCCCATAAAATACCGTTTGTAGTAAAAATCAATCACAACGAACTTCTTAGTTATCCCAATTCATACGACCAGATTTTATTCGGTCAGGTCAAAGAAGCCTGGGATATGGGAGCCATCGGAATCGGTGCGACTATTTATTTCGGTTCACCGGAAAGTCGCAGACAACTGGTCGAAATTGCGAAAATATTCGGTCAGGCGCATGAATTAGGTATGTTTACCATTTTATGGTGTTATCTGCGGAATCCGGCATTCAAAAAATTCGGTAAGGATTATCATGTTGCAGCCGATCTGACCGGGCAGGCAAATCATCTGGGCGTGAGTATAGAAGCAGATATCATAAAACAGAAACTTCCCGAGAACAACGGTGGTTTTTCTGCCTTGAATTATTCTAAATCCGATCAACGGATGTACACTGAATTAACCTCCGAACATCCGATCGATCTATGCCGCTATCAAGTGGCTAATTGTTATATGGGACGTATCGGCCTGATCAATTCGGGCGGGGAATCCCACGGGGAAAGTGACTTAAAAGAAGCTGTCATCACCGCTGTAGTCAATAAAAGAGCCGGCGGTATGGGCTTGATTTCAGGCCGAAAAGCCTTCCAAAAACCAATGGCTGAAGGAGTTCAATTATTACATGCCATACAGGATGTCTATCTGGATTCCCATATTAAACTGGCTTAAATATTAGAAATGGACAGATTTTCAATTTATAAATTCCTTGGATCCTACAGGACTGGCACTTTATTTCCGATCGGTCACACCAGCGACCGTAGAGACACGTCTATAGGGTCCAGGGAATTGAGGAACTTTAAACAAAAAAGATTCACTTTTTTTGTCCTTGTTTGGCTACTGCTTCCATCAATTTCTTAATTTCTTCGGGATCTCCCAGAAAATAGTCGTTGATCAGGCGAAGGTCATTGTCGAAATCAAAAACATAAGGTACGGCTGTAGGAAGGTTCAAACCGACAATATCTTCATCGGAAATATTTTTCAGGTATTTAATGATTCCTCTCAAGCTGTTTCCGTGCGCAGTAACCAAAATTTGATCGATATGTGTCAATGAAGGAAATATTTCTTCTTTCCAATAAGGTAAGATACGTTCGACAGTATCTTTCAAAGATTCTGTTTCAGGCAATAAGGCTGGCGGTACATCTTTATATCTGGGATCGAATCGGGGATTCCGTGGATCTTCCGGTGATAAAGCCGGGGCCGGAATATCATAACTTCGCCGCCAGATCAATACTTGTTCGTCACCGTATCGGGCAGCAGTCGTACTTTTATTGAGTCCTTGCAGAGCCCCGTAATGTTTTTCGTTCAGCCGCCAGTTTTTCTCTACCGGAATCCAATCCTGGTCTAAACGGTCGAGTACATAATTCTGTGTTTTGATGGCTCTTTTCAGATAAGAAGTATAGGCTTTGTCGAATACAAATCCCTTTTCTTTCAGTAAATCTCCGGCTTTGATGGCTTCTTGAATCCCTTTGGGAGATAAATCGACATCCGTCCAGCCGGTAAATTTATTTTCCTGATTCCACAGACTTTCTCCGTGGCGTAATAAAACGATCCTTTTCATCCTATTTCGATTTAATGTTTCTAAATCATACGATGCAAGGCCCGTCAGAGTTTTATATCCCGCAGGTAAAGCTTACCCGCGGGATGTGGGATTATTTTTTGAAATATCTGTTGTACAGACCTTCAAACCCTTTTCCATGACGGGCTTCGTCTTTACACATTTCATGAACGGTATCGTGGATAGCATCCAGGTTGAGTTTTTTAGCCAGCGTAGCGATTCTCTTCTTGTCTTCACAAGCACCGGCTTCAGCTTCCATTCTTTTTTTCAGGTTGGTCTCGGTATCCCAGACACATTCGCCGAGCAACTCACAAAATTTAGCTGCATGTTCTGCTTCTTCCCAGGCATAACGCTTGAAAGCTTCCGCCACTTCCGGATAACCTTCCCGGTCTGCCTGACGACTCATAGCCAAATACATCCCTACTTCGGTACATTCTCCAGTGAAATGAGCTTTCAGTCCTTCTAAAACTTCAGCATCTACTCCTTTAGCTACACCGATCACATGTTCGTCTGCAAAAGTTAAAGCACCTTCGGTTTCAACCAATTCTTTGAATTTACTTCTTGGAACTTTACACTGAGGACAGAATTCAGGAGCTTCTTCACCTTCATAAACATAACCACATACCGTACAGATAAACTTTTTCATAACGTCTTGATTTTATTGATTAATATAATTTAAAGGGGTTACTACCCTGCCGTTTTATTTCTACAAGCTTTACAATATCCTTTATAATAAAGATGGGTTTCCGTGACATACAAATCCCCGATCTGTTTGGTATTTAATAATCCTATTTTTTCAACCGGAATATCGAACACCCGATTACACGCACAACACTGGAAATGAGCATGACAGGAAGTATCGATGTCGAACCGAACATTTTTATCGTCGATAACCAGTGGAAGTACCGCTCCTTGCTCGGCAAACAGACGCATCGTATTGTATACCGTCGTTTTAGACAAAGTAGGTACTTGGATACACAATGCATGATATATATCGTCGGCAGTAGGATGAATACGGTTTTCCATCAGATATTCTACAATAGCTATCCGTTGCAAAGAAGGTTTAATCCCACACTTTTCCAAATAATCCCGTGCATTGATATTTGTATTCATTGTTAAATTGTAATCATTACAAATTTATAACGAATACAAAATTACAACTTTTTTATAAAAAACAAAAATTTCAATGTTTTTTAGAGGAAAAATTAATCTGCTATTTTTACTCTATCCTTCCATTTTATTTGTAGTTTTGTAACATGTTTTTTCTGGGAATGTCAGCACACCTATTTATTTACCTGCTGGTTCCGGCCTTTTTGATCGTGTGTTTTTATTTCAGAGGCGCTGCAGGTAGTCCGGAAGTCGATCCAATACTCCCGGAAGCTGTTGTGTATCAACAAACCGGAACATCTTCTTTTGAAAAGGCTTACTTTTATCAGGTTGAAAAACAAGAACAAAAAACTTATTCCAAGGCAGAGGTATTCTGTGACTGCAAGCCGGATCTTCCGTTATTTCAATCCGTTTTTTACCTCTCTCCTGCCCTTACCCACCTGCTTTTACGGGCACCTCCTGCAACTGTTTAAACTTATTTATTCGGCTGCCCGAATTTTACCAACATCGTTTTTTAATTAAAAAAAATTCAATATGCGTTTTATTTTTTGCATTATTGGTGTATTACTATATAGTGGACTTTCTGCGCAACAAATGTCCGTTTTATCGACGGATTCCACCTACAATATAGTAAGAGAATTACAAGAAGTAGTCGTTACCGCCGAAAAGAGAGAACTGAATCCAGGTGATATTCCGACCGCTTTAACGGTCATTACCCCCCGTTCTATTCCCGGAGAGAACAATCCGGATTTACGGAATATTTCCGGAATAGTTCCTAATTTTTATATGCAGGAAGGAGGGTTAAAATTATCAACTCCCCTCTATATCCGCGGTATCGGTACTGTTTCGGGTACCCCACCTGTCGGACTTTATGTAGACGGTGTACCCGTATTCGATAAGAACGCCTTTGTCTTTGATTTATACGACATCCGGCAAATCGAAGTGCTGCGCGGACCTCAAACGACCTTGTACGGGCGTAATAGTATCAACGGTTTGATCAATATAAACACCAATCCCCCGTCGAATGTATTCGCTGCACAGGTAAAAATAGGATATTCCAGTTACCGGTCACAAAATTATAATTTAGTCCTGAACCTTCCCTGGAAACGTTTATATAATAAATTGTCTTTCTCGTACAATAAGTCTGAAGGCTATTTCAAAAATCACTATGAACAAGACCGGAAATCCAATCCTTCAGACTCCTATAATATTCGTTATCAGGGGAATGTATTTACGGAAAATAACTGTGAAATTGGTTTCGGTATAAACTTCAACCATTCCTTCGACGGAGGTTATGCCTATGCTGCGATCGATTCGCTGAAAGTACATCGCTATACGGTAAATTACAATATACCTTCTTCTTATAAGCGCGACCTGCTTTCTTCCTATCTGAATTTGAAAAAGAAATGGCAAAGACTTGCTTTTAATACGGTCACTTCTTATTCCCGGACGCAGGACAGACAGATGCTCGATGCAGATTTTACTTATCTGGATGTATTCGATAACGGTAAAAAATCCAGGCAGAACTTACTGACTCAGGAGTTCAATATCCAGTCGAATGAAAACCGGCATGTCGATTGGACTGCCGGGGCTTTCGGTTTTTATAAAGATCTGACGAATCGTTATCTGGCGACCTTTGGGAAAGACAAGGCTTATTTATTGCCCATGGCTTTGGATAACGCTAAGTACCATAATAATACGGTAACCTGGGGAATAGCCGGATACGGTCAGGTAACCCTAAAGGAAATATGGCCGGGTATGTCCCTGACGGCAGGTTTGCGGTATGATTACGAAAAATCGGAATTGAACTACCGGGATAGTTTGTTGTTCAGTGGACAACAACAATATACAAGTTACCACGATTCGAAGGAAGATAAAGGTTTTAAAGCCTGGTTGCCCAAGTTTTCACTTTTACAGAGATGGAACGATAACCTGTCTTTATATTTGAGTGTTTCTAAAGGCTATAAAGCCGGGGGCTACAACATTATCGTCAATGAGATGAGCTCACAGGTGGTCGATCTCCGCTATGATGAAGAGAAACTTTGGAATTATGAGATCGGTATGAAATATTTCAGTTCCGATTATAAATTCAATCTGAATGCTGCTCTGTTCTACATCGATTGGGAAGACCAGCAGATCTTCGTCATGGGAATGATGGGACCTGGCATAAAGAATGCCGGTGATGCTCATAGTCTGGGAGGTGAAATGGATTTGCGCTGGGAATTTTTGCCTAATCTCACTTATATACTATCGGCCGGATATAGCCATGCTGAATATTACCACAATCTGGATAAATCCCATGAAGGCAATCGGATCGTCATGGCTCCTGAGTTTACAGGCAATACGGGTTTCATTTACCAGAAAGCGGTAAAAACTTCCTGTTTTCGTTCATTTGTCGCTTCAACGACTGTGACTGGATTCGGGACACAATATTTCGATGAAGCCAATCTGCTGAAACAAAAACCTTATTTTTTGTGGAATCTGGATCTTTCTATTTCGGGTAAATACGCCGATTTTAGGATATGGGGGAAGAACATACTGGATAAAGCTTTCTTTACTTATATGCTGAACAATCCTGTCGGTCAAAAATTACCGATCTACAACGATATGGGACAATCCGGAGCCCCTGCCCGCTTCGGTGCTTCTGTTACTTTTAAAATTTAATTATTAAAACTTTGAATATGAAAACATTAATCTCTTTATTCCTGATAAGCTTTGTTGCGTTTTGCACGATATCCTGTAACGACGACGATAAGGATACACCCGATCTGGCCAATAGATACGGGGCATACGAAAAACCCCATTTTGCATTCGAATATGCCAGCGATACCATTCGTATCGGCATGAAACCGTATTATGAAAAGAAAATCGCTGTGACAGAGTTTAAAGCTATGTTCAATGCCATGGCAACCGAAAAAATGGGAGCCTATTTCAAGGGAATCCAGTTTAAAGAAAATAAGCAGCTGATCATTTCAGCCCGGATGAAAGAGGGTGACGTGTACAATCTCCCCGGAACCTACGAGTTATCGGGTAATTATTTGCAGATTACTTTAGACAAAGAGGTCATGGCGCATCTGATGGGAGATAAAGCGGCCAATATTCCTGCTATCAGTTTCAAGTACGATATCCGGGGAAAACAGATGACGATGTATTTCGATAAAGTTTACCTTCAGGTGATTTATTCCATGATGGAAAATCAGATTGCCGCTATGATCGTCGATATGATGGAAATAGATTTCAGCCAGATGCCGGAAGGCATGGAAGCTATGATTATGAAAGAGGTAAAAAATCAGCTGGGAGAAATTTTGACACAAATCCGTAAAATAGAAATCGGCTTTGTACTTATGTTGGATGAGTTGGATTATGCATAACAGAGGATTACAAATACAAAAAAAACGGTTGAAATACTCATTCAACCGTTTTTTTTTATTACTTTAGAAACATTGAATTTTATCGTTACGTATTAATACTAATATCAACTATCAAATCTTATTTATTATGAATACAGAATCTTGTCATTGCGGTTTGCTTTCATGCAAAGAAGTTAACACCAGAGATAAAGACAATAAGTTTACCCTTCAACCTCTGCCCTACGCAGAAAATAGTCTGGAACCTTACATCAGCGAAAAGACGGTCAAATTCCATTATGGTAAACATTTGGCTGCTTATATCGACAATACCAACAAATTGAAGGCCGGAACTCAATTCGACGATCAGCCGATCCATGAGATCATCAAGAAAGCGTCCGGCGGTTTATTCAATAATGCAGCTCAGGTTTTTAATCATTATTTTTATTTCGAAGCCCTGCACCATTCCGGAGCACAGGCTCCCCGAGGCAAATTAAGCAATCTGCTGGAAAAGAATTTCGGCAGTTTCGAGGATTTCAAGGAAAAATTCACCCAAGCCGGAACGGCTCTCTTCGGATCAGGCTGGGTATGGTTGGTACAGGAAGATGATAAATTAGAGATTTGGCCGGCTCCGAATGCCGAAAATCCATTGAAAAACGGTAAATATCCCTTGTTGACCATGGATGTCTGGGAGCATGCTTACTACCTCGACACACAAAATGCAAGAGCAAAATACATTGAAAATTTCTGGCAAATAGTCAACTGGGAAGTTGTAGAGAAAAGAGTAAAATAAAAAACAGAACTAAAAAAACGCTCATCTGCCCCAAAGCTTAGACAGATGAGCGTTTTTTTTAATCGGTAACAATGACCATCTCGTCGATCAGATGACTGGCTCCGGCTAATTTATCGATGATAAAAAGGACATAGCGGATATCCACCGAAATGTTCCGGCATATTTCAGCGTCATATTGCATATCCGACATCACGCCATCCCAAGCCCGGTCGAAGTTCAGACCGATCAAGTGGCCTTCGGCATTTAAAACCGGACTACCGGAATTTCCACCGGTAGTATGATTGGTGGCTATAAAACAAACCGGAATTTCTCCGTTTTGGGTATAATTTCCGAAATCTTGATTCTGATAAATCTCTCTCAACCGTTGCGGAACATTATAATCATAGATTTCAGGATTATCTTTTTCCATAATCCCATTTAAAGTCGTATAATGTTTGTAATAAACCGCATCACATGGCGAATAGCCCTGTACTTTTCCGTAAGCGACCCTCAGCGTAGAGTTGGCGTCTGCATAAAAGGTTTTATCCGGCTGCATTTCCATCAAACCGGCAAGCCAAATTTGATTTAAGCGGGTAATTTCTTTTTCTATTTTAGCTAATTCGGGAAATATATTTTGCGCATAAAAAGTATTCATCGAAAGCGATAGACGGTAAGCCGGATCTTTCTCTAACTTTTTATAGGTATCCGGAGTAGCTTGCGCGATGAGTTTCATCGTATTTTCCTGATCTGCAAGTATAGATTTAGAGAAAAGCGTCTGTACATAAGCTTCGATGCCTTTTTTCCGGTTAGCCAGTTGCACTTCTTCCGGAATCCAGTCCGGAGTCAGGTTCTGATTATAAAGCCGCAACATCTCCACCAGGATTTTCTGATCGGTAGCTGCATCATAATCCTTATAAAACTCCTCAGCTCCTGCTTTCAGTTGCTCTTTGGCTTCCTCTAGCTTTTCGGCAGAAACGTTCAGTTTTTTATAAATATCGGCTGCCCAGCCAACGATCTCGGCACCTCGTTTACCGGCTTCATTAAGATAAGAAGCGGCCAGTATCAGGTCTTTTCTCTTCTGATAGAGTTCCTTGTACTGATTCAGTAAGCTATTGTATTCTTTTTTATCTGCAGCCCATTGTAGAAATTCTTTTTCCTGCTGTTGTTTCAAGGCAATCGTATTGAATCTTTTCAGCCCTTTGGTTTCTCCCTGCCACTTTTTCCAGGCATTCGCAACACTGGCAGCTTTGGAAGCATATTTGATCCGCAGCAATTCATCCGATTCCATGGCGTCGTTGATGATATTCAATTTTGCCGTACGGATAGCTATCTTATGCGGATTTTCTATGTTCTGAAGCTGTTCTATCGCATAAGAAGTCAGGTATTCATTAGTAGTCCCGGGATATCCGAAAACCATCGTAAAATCTCCTTCCTGTATCCCTTTATTGGAAATTTTGAAGAAAGTCGCCGGACGGTAGGGTTTGTTGTCGGCCGAATAAGCCGCAGGTTCATTATTCGCATCGGCATAGATACGCAATACCGAAAAATCTCCGGTATGTCTCGGCCACATCCAGTTGTCGGTATCTCCTCCGAATTTACCGATAGCCGATGGTGGTGCGCCTACTAAACGAACGTCTTTGTAAATTTTAAATACCGACATAAAATATTGATTCCCATTAAAATATGGCTTAATATTCGCCATTAGGTTAGTCCCTTTGACTGCTTCTGCTTCCAATTGTTTACAAATGGAGGTAATCTTTGCATTCTTTTCTTGTTCGGTCATTTCCGGAGATAATTGTGCCTTCACTTTTTCAGTCACATCCTCCATGCGGACTAAAATAGAAGCAGTCACTCCCGGATTAGCCAATTCCTCTGCTTTGGTCTTAGCCCAAAAACCATCTCTCAGGTAGTTGTGTTCCAAACTACTGTGGTTCTGAATCATGTCGAAGGAACAATGGTGATTGGTTACTACCAGTCCTTCGTTGCTGATGATTTCACCGGTACAAAAATGAAAAAAAGGCTGCCCTTCCCGGCCCAGACCGATAACGGCATCTTTTAAAGAGGCTTTATTAATATCGTAAATATCTTCTGCGGTCAGTTTGAACCCCTCTTTTTGCATGTCTTCGATATTGTATTTCTTCAACAACATGGGAATCCACATGCCTTCGTCGGCATAACAACCTATCCAGCTCATCCATAAAGCCAGAACTAAAAACAGAGCTTTTTTCTTCATAGATTTGGTTTTATTGTTTATAATTTATGTTATGATTTCTTCGGAAAACGTCTCAAAGCTTCGTACAGTTGTTGAACCGGTAGTCCCATGACATTATAAAAAGAACCTTCTATTCTTTCAATCCCGATGTAACCGATCCATTCCTGTATTCCATAAGCACCTGCCTTATCGAAAGGTTTATAGGTATCTACATAACAGATAATTTCCTGATCCAACAAAGTTTTGAAATAGACGTCCGTATAGGCAGAAAAGGAACGGTGTTCCTGAAGCGTGGTCAGACACACTCCGGTGACAACCTGATGTTTTCTTCCCGATAATCGATGTAGCATTTCGATTGCATGTTCCCGGTTTTCAGGCTTGCCGAGTATCTTCGCATCCAAGCAGACCACGGTATCGGCTGTAATCAATAACTCACCTTCTTTCAGTTCCCCGTCGAACGCTTTGGCTTTCAAACCAGCCAGATATTCCGGAACCTCCTCTACGGCCAATCCCTCAGGCCAGATTTCTTCCGTATGTTTTAGTCTTACTTCAAACTTAAATCCGGCATCACACATCAACTGATGCCGTCTTGGAGAAGCCGAAGCCAATATTAATTTATATTCCATAGATCTTATTTTTATTATCCGATCGTTCAATCTGCAAAAATAAGGAAAAAGAAATGTCTTAAAAATACACTGACACCCAAACACAATACCATAATCAGACGAATCAGCCACAATTGGAAGCGTCTTTTCCGCTTACCGCTCAAGATGGAGATGATATATATCCCATAAGGAAGCAACAAAGCGAAGATGATGTAAATCAGTATGGCTAAAGAAGCTGAGAATTCGACGAAATAGGCCAGCACAGCCGAAATCATAGCTACACCTGCTAAAGCGGTAATAATTCCTTCTGCCGCCCTGATTCCCAACTTTACAGGAATGGTATGATTCCCGTTTTCCCGGTCTCCTTCTACCGTGTATATATCCTTATTGATCTCATACATCAAAGTATTCAAAAAGATAAACCAGGCGAATCCAAATACCCAATCGAACATGTATAAAAAATTTGTTCCGGTTTCGATGAGGAGTTCTGCATAAGCCATATTCAATAACGGAATTTCGTAAACGATAGCACTGATTGGAATCAAAGAAGCCAGTATACCCACCAACAAATTTCCCGTCAAAAAATATTTCTTGTAAGTAGAAGAATAGAACCAAAGGATTCCGGATACCAACAGGAACAGGATTCCGATTTTCCAGACTCCCACGGCAAATCCCAGATAAAAGGCGATAGAAACGGCAAACAGGTTAAGTACAGTATGTAACGATATGGCCACTCTCCGGCTAATGCTTTTTCCTACAACGACCTTTTTAATTCCTGAAATCCGATCGCTTTTGGTATCGAAATAATCGTTGATCACATAAGCCCCCGATATCAGACAGCATACGGCAACAACGAGCAGAAAAAACGCCCACCCGGTCATTTGTAAAGCCAATCCATTGATATCCAGCATCGGCCGAATGACCAGATAACGCATGGCATACATCGTCAGAGCTGCAAAAGCAATGGTACGAATCCGTATTAACCGAAGTATCTCATACATACTTACTTATTATTATATAAATAAACTTTTTCTTCAATTTACATGCTTTTTACATAACAGTTGGTATCCATCCAATCTCCCTTCGCTTTCAGCACCTGGGAAATAACATCTCTTACACATCCGTCTCCTCCAGTGATATCAGAAATATACCTGGCAACCGATTTGATTTCCTCGCAAGCATCCAGCGGGCAAACCGGTAATCCGACTTGGGTCATCACTTTATAATCCGGAATGTCGTCGCCCATATACATAATGGCTTCTTTGTCCAGCGAATAACGTTGTTCGATTTCTGCTAAAGCCTCTGTTTTATTAGCGACTTTGAGATAAATATCCTCCGGTCTGACTCCTAATTTCTCCAAACGTTCGCGTACGCCCGGTGCCCCACCTCCCGAAATAACGGCAATGATATACCCTTTCCGGATAGCGTACATAATGGCATATCCGTCTTTCGTGCAGGAAGTTCTTATCAATTCTCCGTCCGGTGTGAGATTTTGGGATTGATGTGACAATACTCCGTCGACATCGAATACAAAAGCCCGTATTTTTTTAAGTTCGTCTTTAAAAAATTTCATTTTCTATTTTGATTACCACAAAGTTAACATTAAAGGTTTATTATCGCTCTCCGCTTTCTGTTCGGCAGACTTCAATACGGAAGCACGGATAGAATCAGAAAGTTGGGTATACAAATTTAATAATTTCCGGTTATCTTTCAGCATCGCCTTATGCATACCCAGGATCGACTCATCTCCCCGGCGGGCAGGACCTGTCTGGGCATTTTCGGGAGTCATCAGCATGACTTTGTGAGCCGTTTCAAAAATCAAAGGGCGTAATAAACTGAAATCCAATCCTTCCTGTTCCAAAATCTGTCCGGCAATACCGTATAAATGATTGACGAAATTATTGGCAAAGACTGCAGCCAAGTGCAAAGTTTTCCTTTTCTCTGAAGAAATTTCCTCTACTCTCACCGACAAGAGTCTTGTCAATCCCCGGAGCACTTCCAGAACCTCCGGATTCGAAGCCTCGATACACAAGGGGATCTCTTTAAAATCCAGATCCCTCTTTTTGGTAAAAGTCTGTAAAGGATACAAAACTCCGTAATAAGTGACATAGGGCTTAAAAATATCCATGGGCAAACTGCCGGACGTATGCAGGATTATAGCCTCTTTATTGATCCGGATACTCTTGAACAGTGAGAGTAATGCATCGTCACTTACACAAAAAATATAAATATCCCCATCCGGATAGATACCGAAAAGATCAGCAGTATAAGTAATACCGGTTTTCCTGCCTAATTCCCGGGCCGATTCGATACTCCGGCTATAAATCTGACACAAATTCAACCCTGCTTTCAATAAGGCAGGAGCTAAATGATGAGCGACATTCCCTGCTCCGATCAATATGATCCGTTTATCCTTCATTCTCAAATGCTATATTTTTCGGTTTTATCCGGCCTTCCTTCAAATGATTCACCAAACGCCGGCAAGCCTGACAAATATCCTGATAAAACACGTCGGCTATTAAAACTAATTTTCCTCCGGAATACTGTAAATGCTGATAACGACCGGCAGGATCTGCATGGTTTAAAAGCAACAAATCCCCTCCTGGAATAAATGTATGTGTCATTTGGTTGCGCAATTTATCATATAAATAAAGCTTATCGTTCAACAAACGATATCTTCCTCCGAACAACCGGTTTACACTATTTGAAAACCGACGGGAAGACTGTCCTTTCGCTTTCATCGGTTTATTGTCCAGAAAGCCGCCCAATACCTCGATCGCCTGTCCCATCAATACAAATGGCATATAAGAAATTTCTATTTCCTGCATTTTACCCAGCTCCCGGATAATCACCTCTTCCAGGAACAGCTCGATCTGTTGTATTTGTAAGCTATTCTCCATAAATGTGCCCAAAATTACGCCAAATTATTGAGAAACGGAAATAGGTATTTTGTATCTTTGTAAAAACTTATAAGAATAAACGATTTGAATATTGTAAAGCCATGATTTTACAGAATAACCTTGTTACATCAGAGGCCGGATTTTCAGAAAAAATATTTGAAAAGGGCCTGAGCATATACGAAGTGATCCGGATTTTTAAAGGGAATCCCATCTTCTTAAAAGATAATCTCTTAAGATTGGATAATTCACTAAAAAAATCAAACATCGATATTCATGTGGAAGATTTAAACCTACCGGATAAATTGCAGCATTTTATCCGGCTGGAAAACATGACCGAAGGTAATCTGAAATACGTACTGCATTTTACATCGGGCAAACCGGATGAATATATTTTCCAAATTCCGCATGCTTATCCCACTTCCGAAGATTATAAACAAGGAGTTCCGACCCTGACTTATTCTGCCATGCGTGAAAATCCCGGTGTAAAATACATCAATACGGATTTACGGACACGTACGAACCGACTGATAAAACAAAAACAGGTGTACGAGGTCTTATTGGTCGATAAAGAAGGATATATCACAGAAGGTTCCCGTTCCAATGTGTTCTTTATCGGGGACAATGTCATCTTTACTGCCCCTTTAGAGTATGTTCTTCCCGGCACAAGCCGGAAAAGAGTATTCGATATTTGCCATAAACATCGGTTTCCGATCATTGAAAAGCGTATTCCTGTCTCTGAATTAGCCCGGTATGATGCTGCTTTTCTGTCCGGGACTTCTCCTCTAATTTTGCCAATCAACCGAATCGATGAGCTTCGTTTCGATCCCGGATTACCATTATTACAAGAACTGATGAAATATTATTTCAGATTGCTTGAAGAGTGTTAAAGCCACTTTTAGGTAATATTAAGAAGTTTTTATTCCCCAAAAGTTTTATAAAAGTCATCTTTTTTATAATATTGCAAAATAATGGTATTAAAACTCGTTCGATGAGCATCTTGTGTATGAGATCCGCTCATTACAACATTAAAATAAGTAATGAAATATATTATATTGATACTGGTCGCCGGACTGATTATTTTTGTAAAGCCCTGGAGAATGAGTCTGGAAGAGAGTATATTTTCCCCGGCTGAAGATACGACCTTGTTATCTTCAACCCTTTCCTCCGATTCGCTTATGCTTTTCCCTGCAAATCAAGTTATTAATAACAATGACTCTGAATTGGACATCACCTTGAAATTCGATCGGATAATCCGAAAATTTATGCAAAAATGGGAAATTAAGGGAGCTTCTTTTGCTTTGATGAAGAACGATCGTTTGATTTATAGTAAAGGATATGGCTTTGCCGATGAAGAAGAAAACGTCCCCATGGATGTCATGCATGTTTTCCGGATAGCTTCTATCTCCAAGTTAATTACTGCCGTGGCTATCATGAAGTTGCAGGAAGAAGGTAAACTGACTTTACAGGATCGGGTTTTCGGTCCCGAGGGAATTTTAAACGATACCATTTTTTCAGATATAAAAGACCCCCGTACGACTAAAATCACCGTCGAAAATTTATTACGTCATCAGGGAGGATTTTCTATTGCCTACGGTGACCCCATGTTTTGTCCGGTTGAGATTGCCAGGAAAATGCAGGTACCTCCTCCTGCCGATCTGAATACGATGATACGATTCGTGCTTTCCCGAAGATTGGGATTTACTCCCGGTTCCGGAGCCCGCTATTCCAATATCGGTTACGGCATCTTATCTAAAGTAATAGAAAAGGTCTCGGGTGAAGATTACGAACTTTATGTAAAAAGACATATCTTGCGTCCTGCCGGTTGTTTCGACATGCATTTAGGTAAAAATCTGTATGATGATAAATTGCCTAATGAGGTAAAATATTATGAAGTTTCCAATGCAGAACAGATTCAGGCTTGTGATGGAAGCGGAAAATTGGTTGCACGTAGTAACGGTGGCAATAATATTGAAGAACTCTACGGTGCAGGTGGTTGGGTCGCTTCTCCAGCCGAACTTTTACGTTTCCTGGCAGTCATCGATAAAGATCCGGGTATCCCCGATCTGCTGAGTGATGCGTCGATCGACTACATGACCCAGGAAGTTCCCAGTGCCTACCCCATCGGTTGGATAGAGACGACTAGCCGGGGAGAATGGTTTCGTAGCGGTACATTAGCAGGTACCAGTGCATTGATGAAAAAGCAAAAAGACGGTTATTCGTGGGTATTCCTGACCAACACCAGCAGCTGGAAGGGCTCGCGTTTCCCTCATTACATCGACAATGCGGTAAGACAAGCTATGGCTTCTGTCCATTCATGGCCCGAACGCGATTTGTTTGAAATGCAACGATTCGATCATGAAAAACTTCTGGTTATTCGCTAATATCCTAAAATTAATATAAAATTGCTGCTTTTCTTTGAGTTTTGATTTCATTTTACAACTTTTGTAGTAAAATAATTAATAATCTAAACTCAACAGTGAAAGTATGTCATTTCAAATTTTAACCATCAATCCGGGATCGACCTCTACAAAAATTGCGATTTTTGAAGATGAAAAAGAGATCTTTTCCAAAACACTCCGTCATACAGCCGAGGAACTGAGTCCTTATGCAACCGTCGCTTCACAATTCCAATTCCGGAAGAATATCATTTTATCCGAATTGCAGCAAGCAGGTTGGGACATTCACGGCTTTCATGCAATCGTTGGCAGAGGCGGTTTAGTTAAACCGATCGAATCGGGAATCTATGAGGTAAATGATGCCTTGGCTCATGATCTGGAGTATCCGGTAATGGGAGAGCATGCTTCGAATCTGGGAGGATTGATCGCCCGGGATATCGTACGTGAAATGCATAACGGAACTAAAGCCTATATCGCAGACCCGGTTGTTGTGGATGAACTGGATCCGATCGCCCGGCTTTCCGGTCACCCTGCCCTTTCCAGGGTATCTATTTTCCATGCTTTGAATCAGAAAGTCATTGCACGAACCTATGCACGGGAAGTCGGGAAAAAATACGAAGAAATGAACCTGATCGTCGCCCATATGGGAGGTGGAGTCTCGGTCGGTGCACATTGTTGCGGACGTGTCGTCGATGTCAATAATGCCCTGGACGGAGACGGTCCCTTCTCCCCTGAACGCTCGGGAGGTCTTCCGACAGGTGCTTTGGTCGAATTGTGTTTTAGTGGAAAATCAAAGGCCGAAGTCAAGAAAATGCTGAAAGGGAACGGCGGAGTCGTTGCTTATTTGGGAACGAACGATATGCGGCTGGTGGAAGAGAAAGCACCGGTAGATGCAGAATATGGTATGATTCAGGATGCCATGTGTTACCAGATCGGGAAAGAAATCGGAGCTATGGCAGCTGTGTTGAAAGGGAAAGTTGATGCTATTTTACTGACCGGAGGTATTGCTTATGGCAAACCCATCACCGATTATATTACCCGTATGGTCGGCTTTATCGCCCCCGTGAAGGTTTATCCGGGAGAGGATGAAATGCGGGCTTTGGCTATGAATGGCCTGATGGTGTTACGTGGAGAAATGCAGGCAAAAACTTATGCCTGATTTTAGTTCCGATTTTAGGTTTTAAATAACTGCTAAGCTTCGATAGCCGTTTGTTTAAAATCTAAAATCGGCTTTTTCTTATCTGGCTCGGGTAAAAATATATCTTTCTGTATCCGAGATCTCTTTATTAAACTGAAATCCCTCCCACTCGAACCGGATTATTTCTTCCGGAGTTTCGAGACGATGAAGCAAAATATAACGGGTCATCGCTCCCCTGGCTTGTTTGGCATAAGTACGAATCGTTTCATATTTTCCATTCCGCCATTCCTGAAATTCCGGAGTTATCACTCTCACTTGTGCCCGGAGTTCTTTCTCATCGAAAGCTCCCCATACATCCAAACTGGCCAGATTGATCAATATTCCACCCGAACGCTTCACATCGCCGATCAGGGGAGCTGTTAGTTTGGGAAGCCAATATTCATACAAATTTTTCAGGTTCAGCCCTTTCAATTTTAACGTATATGCAAGCCGGTAAGCTTTTATCAGATCCAACGGGCGGAGTAAACCATACAGCACAGAAACAATCCGCAGGTGGTCCTGAATGTAGCCGAGATCGGCCACTGGAATCGTGTCGGTTTGCATGGTTTTGAACACACTCCCGTTATAGGCAAAAAGGGCTTGTTTCATTGGCGTGTCCGCCTGATCGAATTTTTGATAACGGTTGTAATTTTCCTCTGCCAGAGATTTGCTGACTTTCAGTAATTTCTGCAATTCTTCAACACCATATTGTTGCATTTTTCCAACCAACAGATCGGCATCTTGCTGAAATAAAGGCCAAGTAAACGGATAAGTATCTCCCAAAGTTTTCATATCCATAGTTTTGGCCGGCGAAAGGATAATGAGCATAAATTTCGATTTTAACTAACAAAAAATTTCCAATAAATTCATATTGGGTAAAGTTATGGATTTTTCACGGATAATAATTCGTTGTATTTAAAATAATAGCTTATCTTTGCGAGGTATTTGAGAATTGAATCAGTTTGTATTTAAAGCGACTTGCCTTCATGTATAATGTATCGTTAAGTAGACTTTCCTTCAGCTATCAACCTCATTTCGAATTTATTTTTAGACAATAAAGTTTTATACTTAATGAACATTTACATTTCAAATTTAAGTTATGCCGTAAATGATGGCGACTTAAAAGATTTATTTGGGGAATATGGAGAAATTTCCTCTGCAAAGGTAATTACTGATCGTGAAACCGGTAGATCACGTGGCTTTGGTTTCGTAGAAATGGCTGACGATGCACAAGGACAAAAAGCTATCGACGAACTGAATCAGGCTGAATATGATGGAAAAGTAATCAACGTAACTGTAGCTCGTCCTAGAACAGAACGTCCTGCAGGAAATCGTGGCGGTTTCCACCGTAACAACAACTTCAACGGTGAACGCAAAGAAAGAAGATACTAAAGTTGTGGAGGCTGTCTCATTCTGAAGTTCAGCCTCTTTTTTCAACTCATAAATAGTCTTTGCTTTTATTTTCATATTTGTCGTTTTCATTTTTTTTCTATCCTGTTTAAATTCTGTTTCCACTTTTTTTATATCACAAAGCTCGGAGCTTTTAGCTCCCTCATTACTTTGAAGGTTTCTGATCCGATGGGTTTGGCTTTGATTTCCCCGAAAGCTACATAAACCGAAATAAATTCTCCGGAACAAAGAGGATGAGACCGATTATCGTTGGAAGTATCAGTTTTAAAAATTATCTTTGTTTTCGAGGATATTCCTAAAAATGTGAAATTTCAGAGATATCAGAGACAGGTTTTAGCTAATTTTACTTCATGATCCAACATGCTTCGATAGACGACAGTACTCTTTTCGAACGTATTACCCGGCATGATGCCGAGGCTTTCGGAATCGTTATGCGGCGTTATGCAGGTGCACTCTATGCTTTTGCATTCAGGATCGTGGGAGATACGTTGGCTGCCGAAGATATTGTACAGGAAGTATTTATCAACCTTTGGGAAAAAAGACGGAAACTATCCCCCGGCCCATCCCTACGTAATTTTCTGTATCTCGCCGTTCGTAATCTATCCCTGAACCACCTTCGGATGCAGAAAAACCATCTTGCCCAAACCAATGCTTATCTGTTTGAACAAAAGGCAGGGCTTTGGGTGATAGAAGAAGAAAGATACCGGCTGCTTTCTGAGGCGATCAAACAACTTCCTCCACGTACAGCCACCGTAATCGGCTATTCCTGCGACGGCTTGTCGCAAGAAGAAATCGCCCGTAAGATGGGAATTACAGTTGCAACCGTAAAATTGCTGAAATCACACGGTATTCAAAAATTGAAAAAGATCCTCGGGCCTTTATCTTTTTTACTTGTGATGATGAAGTAGTTTTTTGGGGCAAGGCCAGAAAAAGTCCGGCTTCCCCCATCAGGAGCTTGCGAAGTAACACGAAGCAGGAAGGAAGTAACGCAGCCCGGTATGGGCTCCGCAGGTAAAAGCATATATGAACTGACGTATCGACGAAGGAAAGGATTATTTTCTTTTCAAAAATCTCCCACTAAATCATGAGATTGCTGAAAAAAAATAGACATGGGGAAAAAGAAAATCGCAATAAAAAACACATTTTATCACGATTTTCTTTAGAAAAAATTTGGAGGAGACTTAGAATTCAGTCCCTTTTCTTTTAGACTTAATACTTGTTTTGTTCAATATCTCCGTTACCGGCTATAATATCCGCATTGGGTATAGCGACTGCATATCTCCGTGATTGTGGGGTTAATGTGTATGTTTTAATGTTTCCAGTATCTACACTGTATTGATCTATATTATAAAAATTACGGGTGATAGTCACATCATCATTCGGATCAGTGTTAAAATTGCAACGACGAATATCATTCCAGCGCAAAGTAAATGGAAATTCACGCATACGTTCTTCCATTACTAACTTAATGGCTTCATCTTTGTTATTGGCTGTTAATTTGAGAACTTCATCGGGAGCATTGTTTGCAATACGATATTTTCGAAAATCATTAAGGGCTTGCATTGCTTCATTGGGATGATTGTTTCTTGCAAGACATTCTGCTCGTATTAACATCATCTCGGCAACGTTAGGTGCAGTGGAATATAAATTGCCATAAGTTCCATAGCCCGGTATGTTACGGGTGAATTTATCTGCATAGAATCCCATGAAATATATTTTTTGGAATTCTTTTACTATGAAATATTTATATCTCAAATCATATTGTTGATTGTAACTTGTTAATAACTTTTGACTGGGAATTCCCCATAAAGTAGTCATGTAATAGTTATTTTTTGAATAATAAGAACGATCTCTAGAGCCAATTGTCAGAGACAATTCCCCATCATTTGCATCCCACCATGTGGATACAGGAACCATACTCATATCTGCCATACACATAGTAAATGTTTGGTCTATTTCTGATGAGTTATTGAAATCTAAAATGTCATTGCCATATTTTAGTGCTTCTTCTGCATATTTTTGTGCAGTTTCATAATCTTCCTTAGCCAAGTAAAAACGTGCAGCAAGTGCATTTACTGTTGCTCCGGTTTCTTTCCATGACTTTCGTCCACTATTATCGAATAATGGAGCCTTTAGTTTGACTGCTTCTATGATGTCTGCTTCTATGAAATTATATGTTTCTTCCAAAGATGCGCGATGCATATCCTCTTCGTAACTAGTTGATCTTTTTATAGGTAATCCTAATTCCGATAAAGTAGATTTTCCATAGGGCATACAATAATAATTAACTAATTCCAAATAATTGTAGGCACGTAGAAAATGAGCTTTATATTTTACATTTGCTTTAGCTTCTTCACTTCCTGAAACTTCATCTACAGATGAAAGAATTAAGTTTGCAAGATAGATACTTTCAAAATTGGTTGCCCACATACTTGTTAAAACATTGGTGTTTGATGTATAAGGCATTTCCCAACAACTAATTTGATAACTTTCTATAAAATCACTTGCTGCTGATAAACCGGCATCATAATATTCTGGAGTTATTTCAAAACAGTCACTACATAATATGGATGCAAAGTTATTATCTAAGATGGCACCTCCACTAAAATTATTTTTCGATAACAGAGCATCCAGTTCTTCAACTTTGCTGATAACGATACCGCTACTTTTCTCGGGAATTTCATCGAGATAATCATTACAACTATAAAAAGATGTAGTGAGTAATAATAGAATAATTATATTTAAATATTTCATATTAATTTTTTTATAATTTTAAAACCCTACTTTAATACCTAATGTATAACTTGGTTGTAAACGAAAACCTCCATATCTATATTCAGGATCTTCATCTATGCTTTTTATGGTGAATAAATTATTTCCTTGTAAAAAGAATGTAAGCCTGTTCATGCCAGTACTATGAATATATTTTATAGGTAACGAATATGATAAAGTTAGTTCCTGCATACGGATGCTGAAAGCATTTGTTGTAAGATAACTCAGGTAATTAGCTTTATTCCAATAAGATAAATTATCAGTATCTTGATAAGGCATCGGGACAACTTCATTGGGATCTGCTCCTATTATTTCAGATAATTGGGCATTCGGAATATTACCGCGTCCTGGGTAATTAAATCCTGTACGTCTGAATACGTGTCCGAATTTTCCTGTAAAAGTGAAAGACAGATCTATACCTTTGTATGAAAATGTATGTGTCATTCCTATGTCGTAAGGAGCAACTTTTGTTCCTTGGTATTTTAAGAAGTCAAGTCCGTCATAGTTTGTTGATCCATCAAATGGCATATATTCATCACCAATGAGATTGACAACAGGCAATATTTTAGGGCTGTCGGCAGTACCCATGTTTTTCATTCCTCCGTATATGTAAGAATAAAGAGAGTTGATAGGCTTGCCTTCGATATATTGTTGACCGGTGCCTTCCCCTGATAACCACCAATAAGGCATGGAAGTGACAAGAAGTTTTTTGACTTTATTCTTGTTGTAAGAAAATACGATGTTACTGTCCCAAATTAAATCATTAGTGATATTTAGTCGACTACCTATTTGAAATTCGATACCGTGATTAGTTATTTCAGCATTGTTGATAAGTGCAGATTCGGCACCATTAACAATAGGAATGGCTACATCTGCTAAAATATCTTTTCCATGCTTATAATAATAGTCTATTTTTCCATATAACTTACTACAGAAGAAAGAATAATCAATACCGAAATTTAATGTATTGGTACGTTCCCAGCGCAAAGTAGGATTACCCTTACTGGATATTTCGGCTTCTAATTCTCCTGTAGTTTGATTATATCCGTTCATACCAATGAGGGGAATTAGTGACGTGCTGCTGTCGGAGTTACCATTACATCCGAAAGTTATACGGGGTTTTAATTGATCAATAACCTCTATTGATTCCATAAACTCTTCATTCATCATGTTCCAACTTGTACCTACTGACCAGAAAGGAGAATAACGATAGGCAGGATCATCAGTAATGAAATTGGAGGCATCTATACGGAATGAACCCGAAATAGAATAACGATCATTAAAAGTATAAGCCAAATTGGCAAAAGCCGAAAAATAGCGGTCGGTTCTGTATGTAAATTGATTTATATACTCTATATTTAAAGAATTGCCGATCCAATTCTTCAGCCCTTTGGTACCATTAGGGAAGATACCGACGGTTAAATGATCGTCATCATATCCGTAAGTAGGAGCATAATTGTAAGATTTAGTACGTAATTGGCTTAACTCGATACCTCCTACAAAATTAATAGTGTGTATTTTAGCAATTGTACGATTAAAATTTATTTGATTACGCCAATTATAGCTATCTACGAGTGTTTTTGCTTGTGTTAAAATACTTCCAGAAGGTAAATTGGCTGTGACTTCTCCTGTGGTCATATTCCATGTACTTGCTTGGTTTACCATATTACGTACATAAAATGTTTTGTCATTATATAAGTTACGGTTATCTGTTTGCAAGCGTTCATATTGGAATTTCGTACTCAAAGTTAATCCCTCGATTATTTTAAATGTCAACCCGCCTTGAAAACGTAAATTTATGTTAGTTGTATTAAGACTTCTGTTTTTTATTTCGGTAATTGGATTATATGACCAATCGGAATAAGGAAAGTTTTCCTTAGGGACCATTGCATCAATCATGGGAGTATAAAATTTCAAGAAATTTAGATTTGTATATGAACCATCGGGATTAACCAACATATCATAGGGAGATAATGAAGTTATATCACTTGCAGAAATACCGGAATGATCGGAATCTGTATATTGAATAGTTGTAGATAAATTAAAGTCAAGCCATTTGAAAATATTCATCTGACCACGATAATTGAATTGTATATCGTTATTCTTATTCTCATTATAACGTTGAATATCATGACTATAAAGTAGAGAAACATAATTTGACATACGATCTGTTGCTCCTGATAAGGATAAATTATATTGTTGGTAAATTGGGCGTTGCAACAGATATTCTTCAATCTGTTTTTTATTATCTAACGTTTGTAGTTTATTAAGACCTATATTCATTTCAGCCTCTAATATTTCACCTGTTGCATATTGATTGTACAGGATTCCAGCTTGAGTATATGTTTTATGGTAGTTAGATCTAAACCCACTTTCATTGGTAGTGCTTCCCATTGGAGGATTTGAATATTTTCCAAAGATGGATTTCTCATATTCTACCATATCGGCAGAAGAGGCAGAGTTGCGAAGATAGTCTATATCTGTTTTACTGTTGATTTTTACTTGAGCTGAAAATTCAACATTTAATCCTTTGTTTTTCTTACTTTTTTTAGTGGTTATGACAATTACTCCATTGGAAGCCCGAGCTCCCCAGATGGATGCGGCAGCAGCGTCTTTCAATATAGATATGCTTTCCACATCATTAGGGTTAATAGAACTGAATTTACCTTCTATCGGAAAGCCATCTACTACTAATAATGGATCTTTATTACTGATTAAACTACCTTGTCCCCGAATGACGAATGAAATGTCTCCATCTGCATTTTGAGTAGCAGCAACACCAGGTACTACTCCGACTAATCGTTGCGCAATGGATGAAGAAGGTTTATCGATAAATTTCTGACCAATGATATCAAAAGCACCTGTTGCCCGTTCTTTCGAAATGGTTTGATAACCGGTTACTACCACGTCCTCCATCACTTGTGTATCCGGTTCAAGTTTTACGTCGATTTCGGTGCGGTTGCCGATTTGTACTTCCACTTTTTTATAACCGAGAAAAGAAATTTCAAGGACAGTGACATCGGCTGGAACAACAATCGAATATCGGCCATTCACATCGGTGGCCACCCCTCGGGTAGTTCCCTTCACGATCACTGTAGCACCGACCAGAGGGGCGCCCGTCTCGTCGGTGATGCTTCCAGTGATCGTTTTTTGCGAAGCCGGAGGTATTTCCCGGGGTATTTGCCGGGGAACAGGAATGATCAGTACACTTTGCCCTTCCACACTGTATTTATAGGGCAAATCTTTGAATAACACCTCCAAGGCTTGTTTCAATTCGGTATCCTTCAATTGTATGGAAACCTGAATTTGGTCCGCCTGTACCCGATCGGCGCTATATACAAAAATATGTCCGGTTTGTGATTCCAAAGATTTAAACACCGTACTCAGATCGGTGTTTTTAAAATCCAGATTCACTCGCTGGGACATCACATCGATATTGGCAGAAGCGCTCAACACCACGAAAAACATCAGGAAGAAATTCAGTTTCATAGCTAAAAAAAATCGATTACCTGCAATTTTATGCAGCCACCTCGCACTAAGTCGCTTTTTTTTCATAGATTTGTGAAATTAAGATTAACAATTTTCCCGAAGGTCCGGCAAAGGCCTTGAGGGAGTTTTTAAATCAGACACAGGGATTTGCGGCAAACATTTCCCTGTGTTTTTATTTTTTAGGAACAACTTTTACTGTATTATTTTCAAATAGAAATAAGACATTCGTGACCCGTTCTATCTTGGATAAAAAATCTTTCAAAGGCACATATTTCCATGTACCACCGGTAAATTTTTCTTTACCGGTTTCGCCTTCGAATACGAAATCTATATCATACCACCGGGACAAACGCGTGCAGATGTCCGTCAAGGCCATCTTGTCAAATTTGAAAATCCCGGCAGTCCACGAAGTAGCTAACTCCACATCGACCTCCAGGACCGTAATATCATCACCCCCCTCCTGAACCATGGCCTGTTTTCCCGGTTGCAATTGTACAGACCGGTGAGGAGTAACCACTTCCACCGCTCCGGAAATCAGGGTGGTAGTCGTCATTTTCTCGTCCTGGTAGGCAGTGACATTGAACTTGGTCCCCAACACTTTAATCTCCATATCGGTTACCGAAACGATAAAAGGCTTCTTTTCATCCCGGGCCACCTCGAAATATCCCTCACCCGACAACCGGACCGCCCGTTTATCACCGGTAAACTTTTCCGGATAAATCAACGAGCTTTCTGAATTCAACCACACTGTCGTTCCGTCTTCCAGGCGGATTTTATATTCTCCTCCGCGGGCTACTTCGATTTTTATGTCGGCCGGTTCAGTGGTAGCTTTCGATTCGATAGTACAGGCTTCAACATATTTCATCCAGGCTGTATCCTGTTCTTTTTCGTTTCCGAGGGCCACCTGCCGGCCATCGGGCAGGGACAATACCGCTTGTGTCTTTCCGGCTACCGGCACATCGTTCACAACAGACGATTCGGGAGGCCTGTTTTCCCGGGTGAATAAGACAGAAAACAGAACGATCATAAAGACTGCGGCAACCGAGGCTGACTGCCAAACCAAACGATGAATTTTGTGTTGCTGTATTTTACGCTGCGTACCCCGTATAAATCGTTCCGTATCAAACTCTGCCGCAGGGGAAATCGTCTGTGGTTTCGTCAAAAGCCTCCGGTAAAGCGCTGCATGCGCCTCCGATTCTTCCAGCCATTGGGAGAGTGCTTGCTGTTCTGCAGTGTCTAATTCGCCTATTTCCTGGCGCACGATGAGTTCAGCGATCTTTAATTCTCTCGTGTAATCTGTCATTATTCTATTTTTTATATTAATAACACTCATTAGGTGAAAAAGTATATATGACGAAGGAAAAATTTTTATCATATTTTTTAAAGACAACTTCTACCTCCAACAAAACAGTATCTTTCAGGCAATAAAACACTAAAACTTTTAGGTTTTAGTGTTTTATACATATTTACCCAAAATGTAGGTTCAATTTTTTTCTTTTTATTCCGATTTCAGGTTCTGTGTCGTCAGACACCACCGGTCGGGCATTCGGAGAATCTAACCGGACCCCCATTCCTGCTCCAAAGGTCTTCCGGCACAAACCCCGGCATCTACCGTTAGCGTAAACCGGCAAAGAAAGGATAAGGAAAATTTACAGAATAAAAACACCGGATCATCTCTATCGAAGTATGGATAGATGAGCTACTTTATCAGAATAATTTCCTGTAAGGCATTGATTTTGAAACCAATTTTACTACAAGAGATCGGAAAACCTCTGTTTCGTTGAAATTTATGGTTTCCAAGTCCGGTGGTGTCTGACGGAAACGTAACATAAAGTTTTTTATACAACTGCCAAAGTTTTTTGTCTAACTTTTAGGGTTCGCTTCAGTATCGAGACAGCTTGTTTTTATACCTGTACGATTTTACCGGACTTTACATACCATACATACCCCTCTACTTCTTTAAATCCCATTTTCCGTAAGGTATTACAATAAAAACCGACCTGTTTCAAATATTTATTTTCCTCACTTTGTCCGAATTTATAATCGATGATACGGACTACCGAACCGTTGAAAATAATTCGGTCCGGACGGGTTTTCCTGCCTCCGGGAAATAAAATATCCCTCTCATTCATAATATTATTTTCGGGTCCGAACCATTCAGAAGCTTGTGGGTTGGAAATATATGCTTCGATCTTCGCACAGTAAGCCTCCTTTTCCCGGATAGAAATCAATCCCTCCAAATAGGCTTGTTGAACAGCCTGTGACACATCCCCGGCATACCGGATGTGTTTAAAAATTTCATGCAATAATTTTCCTTCGTCGATCGCCGAAAGAGAAGCTTGCTGAGGCTCGGTATAGTCCCGGAATTTGTACTTGATACTGATTCTTTCTCCCGGTTGAAAAACCGGATAATTCTGAAGAGTAACAGAAGTCTGACCTGCTCCGGCTTTTGAAGGGAAACACTGTTTTTCTCCCAATGCGACCTGCATAGTTGCATTATCCACTAATTCGGTTTCAGCTAATACACTATAAATAAAAGCTCCGATATCCGGCATCGAGATGCTACCGTCTTTATTGATTTTGGGAGAGTACGGACGTACATAAAGCTCGGTCTTGGCACGCGTCAGGGCAACATATAACAAGTTCAGGTTATCGATATAGGCTTTCAGGTGTTCGTCCAGGTAATCTTTTTTAAAGATGGTATTCGTTAACTTGGAGGAATAGTTCAATGGAGCATAGTCTAATTGATTGAATCCTTGTTCGTTATTCATACACCAAATTCGTCTGACGGGCCGGACACTATCCAGTTCCCAGCTACAGAACGGCAAAAGTACGAATTCAAATTCCAGTCCCTTGGATTTGTGGATAGTTAAAATACGCACTGCATCGACTTCTTCGGAAGTGGTCAGTACTCTTTTACCCTGCTCTTTCTCCCACCAATCCAGAAATAAAGTTATACTATTGGAGTTATTGGTTTCATATTCATATATAATATCTTGAAACGCAATCAAATAAGGAATTTCTTCCCGTTTCTTACGAAGTGAAAATTTATCCAGAATAGTTTCAATCGTCTCATATAAGGAATAAGACATGATTTTATTTTTATCCAATTCAAAATCAGTTCCTAAGACCTCGAATAATTCTTTTTCCCCTATTCCGGAAAAGATATCGTGCAAATCCGGATTGTTCTCATCCTGAATAAAAACCCGATAAAAATAAAGAATCTGGGTCTTATTGACCATATCGTAGGGATCTACCATATATTTCAGAATGGCGATGATAAATTGTATATAGGGAGACGACCAGACGTACAACGAATCATTTGAGATAAAACCGATCGGCCGGTCAGCTGTCTTATTGTATTCCATCAGAAAATCGGCAACCAGCGCACCTTCCTTCCCACCCCTCACCAAAATAACGATATCTTTTAACTGTCCTCCCCTTTGCCGGATATCCCGAATGATTGCGATCAGGTCTGCCAGGATTATATTCTCCCCCCCTTCTGCCTTTTTGTCGGGGCCGAACACAATATCGACATATCCTTTTTTCTTTTTCCGGGGAATCTGTTGAAGTCCCTGATAAGCTTCAGCTATCGTTTTTTCCTTTACTTCCCCACCTGCATCGGCAATGTATAGATCGGTCAGCATACCGACTGCTTTCTCAAAGAAGGTATTATTGAAATTTACGATTTCAGGGGCACTACGCCAGTTATTTTTTAAAATGACGGTATTCACTCCCAAGCTGCTGAATTGCCGCTCTACCTCGTTGGCCAGCAGACTCCAATCTCCGTTTCGCCAACGGTAGATACTTTGCTTGACATCTCCCACAATCATAGTCCGGTACCCTTCCGATAAACTGTTTACCACCAGGGGGCGGAAATTTTTCCATTGCATCCCCGAAGTATCCTGAAATTCGTCGATCATCAGATGCTTATAATAATTCCCACACTTTTCAAATAAAAACGACGTATCGTTATCTGCAATCAGCATATTCAGAATATGCGTCGTATCACTCAGCAACATGAGCCCTTTCTCGTCACAATAGGCCCTAACCTCCTGATAAAGGTCATTTAAAATCCCCAACTGGTACAAATTATCGGACAGCATCCGGGCTGACAAATAATAGCTGTAATCCTGGTCGAACCGATTCAGAATATCCTGCAGGAGTTGCATAAGCCGGGGGCATATAGACCCGATGGTTGCTTTGCGGGGAGAAGTTTTGGTTACCCACGCCGCACTATCCTGAGCCCCCTTTCTTACGGTAGCCGTCGGTTCGTCGAAATTCCCGGCAACCAGTTTATAAAAATAAGATACACATCCTGCCTTTCCACCTTTAAAGTCGGTTTGTTCAAGCCCTTCGCTCCGGATCAATCCGATCGCTTCCTGTCCGATAGCAGCCTGCCGGCTTTCGTAAGCTTGAACGGTAGCGGTCAAAAAAGAGCGGTAATTCTTCAAAAATTCCTTATCACTGAATTTATCCAGAATATGCTTGTCAAAAAGCATGTAGTTCTCTTTGAACAGTTCTTCACCGAGCTCGGCTATTTTTGATTTGATACTCCACGATTTTCCCTCTTCTACATTACTACTCATCAATTCACTGATCCAATTTTTCAATCCCGGATTGTCTTTCACCTGTTGCATGACTTTGTCGACAGCTTTGAGCAATACAAAATCACTATCCAATTCTACATTATAGCCCGGAAAGATGCCCAATTCCCTGGTAAAAGCTTTGATAATGCGTTGAAAAAAACGATCGATCGTCGTCACTGCCAATCGTCCGTAATCATGCAATAACATTGTACGAAGCAAAACAGCTCTGTTTTTCAATTGCTCGTCGGTAAATCCGAATTCCTGCTTCAAGGCCTCTCCGTAATCACTTGTTTTCCCGTCTGCCAAACGATGCAGTTCATTGATAATACGCGACTTCATCTCTTCGGTGGCCTTATTGGTGAAGGTCACGGCTAAAATATTCTTATATTCAGCAGGAGAAGCAAAAATCGTCCTGAAATATTCCAGGGTCAGGGCAAAAGTCTTTCCTGCTCCAGCCGAAGCTTTATAAATATCTAACATATACTTTTCTGTTTTTAAGGCTCGGCAGGCAAAGTTTGTCGATCCAGAATTTCCATCTCTGTAATTCTCCGGCAAATGATTTCGAGATAATCTTTCAGGTAATTCACTTCTTCCCCTTTTAGCTTATTCTCTTCTGCCAGCTTCCGGCATTCCGATAAAATATCTCTTGCCTGTTCGAAATCTCCGGCATTTTCATACAACCATCCCAAATTAATCCCGGCCTGGACAGCTGTTTTAGGCGTCAATTTTAAGGCACCGGTCCATATATTGAATGCCTCTTCGCTATCACCATGCCTCAAAAAAGTATCCCCCAGCCGCAACACTTTCCCGGAAGTATACACTCTTCGCTGTGTTTTTTGCCACGAAGGAACCAAATGCCGGCCTGAAATCATTCCTGCTTCCCAAAAACTATTGCGGATACATTCCGGTATGTTATCGAACTCCCCGAGTTTTTCCTGATCCAGTTTAAAAGAGATCTTCACAGAATCGACCGGTTCGCCTTGTTCTTTATCGTACAACCGGGTAAACCAAATGGTATTTATCTCTCCTCCAGGATCTGCGTTATCATAATACTGTAGTTCTATGGATAAGAGGTAGTCCACGTGAAAATTCCGGCACATATTCATTATACTATCCGGAGCGAAAGGGGGCGGAGTAGAGGATTGGTTCCAATAGCCCATTTCCTGTTCTTTTAAACATATTATAGCATCTTTGTACCCCGAAGTTTCCCAGATAAATTTCACCCCTTCACAGAAATCTTCAAATAAATACTCCCGGTCTAATTCAGGAATATTCTTCATAAAAGTCAATATACTGTTTTCGTTGCGGATGTTTCTTTCTAGCAAAGCCAGTTTTTTTCCTTGTTCGATATGAAAACCGGCAGGTTGAAGTATCTCGATCGATAAGGTGCGATAGGTGGTACACGAACACAGGGTGGCCCCCCAAAGGCCCAAAATCAACCGGCGAAAAATTTTAGTAAAAACCATTCCATGCATAATAGCAAAAGTATTATCAACCCTAATATTTTTATCTCACTGAGGTCTGAAAATCCCGTTTCACTTTTGTATTCGGATATATATCTGTCATTTGAATTCAATTCATTCGTCAATCGGACCATATCCCGTACACTTACCGACTCCCCTCCGGTATGCCGGGCTATTTCTTTGAGTAAGGACAGATCGGCCACTAAACGATTCAATTCCGGATTATGGCTCTTCACATAAAAAATTCCCTTTTTGGTGAATCGTTCTCCTTTCAAATCTGTACTCAGACGAAAACTGTACTTTCCGGCCTGCAGGTTACCCAAAGTCATTCTATATTTTTCCCCGTTCCGATTGAAAAGATAGTTATACGTTTTCCCGCCAATATTTAATTCCATCTTTAGATCAGGAGTATTAATAAGTTCATAACTATCGTTATACAACTCTACATTAATCACAATCTCTTCCGACTCTTCGTAGAGAGGTTCAATGTCATCCACCAAGCGTTCCGTTCCCTGACGGGTAGTCAGATAACCCACAATTTTATTGATCAGCGTGTTGAACGGTTCGTGATTACCATTTTCCTGATAGGAATATAATCGCCATTTCCAAAGACCTTCTCCCCAAAAATAAGAAATTTTTTGTCCATTCAAATCATAAAAACCAAGAATTCCATTCGAAGTAGGTGTATTTTTAATTTTCTGACTGAATAAAATTTTCCCAGCACCGGTGTTGATCTCTCCAAAAGGTACGATTATAGGAGGGTAATCCTTATAAGCCGCTTTTTCCGTCTCCGAGAATTCGAAATAGGAAAATTGTTCATTGATCTGTAAAGAGGCATATTCGGTTTGATCGGCACTAATATCGGAAGTGTATAAATTTTGGAGTTTGGAGAAACCAGCGATACATTCGGGCGTAGTCAATATATACCAAACCGACAATTTTCTGCGGTTTATTTCCTGCATCAATTGCTGATAGCCTGTACTATGCGGATCAGGATTATGCAAGATAACCAGATTAGCATTCAGACTATCCAGCGGTTCTTCCCAGCGATAAAGTTTACATCGGTATATACCGGATACACCGACTGCATTCTTAATTGCAGCAATATCCGGATGTGGAGCAGTGGTATAAATAGCAACTTTAGCAGAATTATCTATAATATTCACCCAGGTTTCTATCCGGTTGTTTTCATAAGTACGTTCCACCCTATCGTTTTCCAGTTCGACACTATACCGGAATATTCCTTTTTTCGGAGCTTCTACTTCGAAGGAGACTTCCTGAAAAAAATAATCTTGTCCAATAGTTAAAATCTGTCGGGCAATGACCTGATCATTTTGTTTTAAACTGCATTTTACCTGGCTTCCTTTCTGTTTTATGGCACCGACTTCGACTTTTATCGGAAAAATAGTATTTACAAAATTGAATTTATCCGTTTCCACATTCCGGATATAGACATCGGGATAAGCAACGGTATCCCCCAAAGCAACGGTATAGACCGGAAAATCAGGTGTTTTGTATTTCGGATTCACACCGGTATTGTAGATCCCGTCGGAGAATAAAATCATAGCCGCCGGGCGGCGGACGATAAAATGCTGGTCGGTATAGTCGAATACTGCTGAGATATTCGTGTATTGTTCCGAGAAATCGTATTCATCGTTTTGACGGATCGAAGCTCCGAAAGTTAAAGGAACGATATCGAACTTGCTTTTCAAAGCCTTGCTCATCTTTTCTAAAGATGCCTTGTATTCATTCCGATAGTACAAGGAATCCTTCGTTTTTATCAGAGAAGCAGAATTATCCTGAGCCAAGACCAGCAAAGGTTTCTCTTTCGTCTTTTCAACCCACGAAAAAGCAGGATTTAAAAGTAAAGCAAGTAAAGTAAAAATGACAATAAAACGAAGCCCGGAAATAAGCAGGGCCATTCCTTTAGAAATATCCGGTAATTTTGAAAGTTTCCTGAATTTAAGCCAGGCAATAACAAACGACAAACCTGCAATAGGCAAAAGCCATGCCATAGAATACTCAAATACCACCCCGAACCGCTTTAGCATACCCCGAAGCAGCGTTTTTTCTGCTTCGGAGCATCACCTATATTACATATTCATACCGCCGCAAACATGGATCACTTGTCCGGTAACATATCTGGACATATCCGAAGCCAGGAAGGTACATACATCGGCAATATCCTCAGGCGTACCTCCTCTTCTCAAAGGAATTTTAGCGGCCCATTCTTTACGCACATCTTCGGGCAACTGTGCCGTCATATCTGTAATGATAAATCCCGGAGCAACGGCATTGGCCCGGATATTTCTGGATCCCAATTCTTTGGCCACACTCTTGGTAAAACCGATAATACCGGCTTTGGAAGCAGAATAGTTCGCCTGTCCGGCATTTCCGCTCACGCCGACAACAGAGCTCATGCTGATAATCGAACCGCTTTTCTGTTTCAGCATGATAGCCGATACGGCTTTGGTAAAATTAAATACAGATTTCAGGTTGACATTGATAACGGCATCCCATTGTTCTTCCGTCATTCTCATCAACAAAGTATCTTTAGTAATACCGGCGTTGTTCACTAAAATATCGATCCGGCCGAATTCTTTTGCAATCTCTTCTACAGTAGCGGCAGTCTGGGCAAAATCAGCAGCATTGGAGGCATACATTTTAGCTTTCACTCCACAAGCTTCGATTTCTTTTTCAGTAGCCTGTGCATTCTCGTCATATCTCAAATCCGTAAAAGCAATATTTGCACCTTGTTTGGCAAATGCCAGAGCCACCGCTTTCCCAATACCTCTGGAAGCACCGGTAATCAGTGCTGTCTTTCCTTCTAATAACTTCATAATAACAGTTTTACTTCAACTATAATTAATTAGACTTTTAACCGTCGTAACGATTAATTAAATTTTAAACCACAAAGATAATGAAACAAATGAAATGCCGAAAAAATAGACCGGATTAAAGCTCCAGTTTGAATCTTAAACGCAGACGGTTCGATTCAAAATCCCAGGATATAATCTTAAACTTTCCAATTTCGGCAGTCGTACCGACATGTTGTCCGATACAAGCACAAGTGTCGTACTCTCCGATCTTTACAATCCGTAAAGTAGCACTGGCATCCTCAGGAAGTTTACTCAGATCCACCCCTTCAGGCACCTCTTCCCGGGTAACAAAACAAGTAGTGACAGGTAAATCTTGTCCGATCACTTCGTTCACTCTGTTTTCTATTTCTGTGATCATTTCCGCAGTTGGCTCGACGGATAAAATATAATCGCATTTTGATTTTTTTCGTTCGATATGCGTATTTTTCGAACGTTCACAGCCGAACATCCGGATCATAGTCTGATTCAGTATATGCTCTGCCGTATGCATAGGAGGATACTCCTGTTTGTTGTGGCCGTTGAGTTGTATTTCTTGTTCCATATAGTTTTTTAGTAGAGACAAATATAGGTGTTTTTATATTTACGACATAAGAACAAAAGAACATATTTTTCTTAAATAATAGTCTGCATTTTTAAAGAAATCATTTTTTTAACGATTTTTGGATATAAAACACCCTCCATTCAAATATTTTATATAGATTTGTACGTGTTTGTGTGTAATTGAAATGTTAAAACCTAAAATAATCATTTTATATGTTGAAGTCTTACAATTTTCCTAGCGTATATGAAGCGACTAATCAGGAACTTGCTAACGTTGCAGAAAATATACTGGATGGGATAAAGATCAATCTCGATGATACGGATTACATCGTCGGTAACCTGGCACTGGTCGAAGGCTATTCTCCACATAAGAGTATCAATGCAGCCCCGACAGACGAAGAGTATAAATTATTGAGTGAAGCCAGTTTGTTGCTTACCCAACCGAAAGGAGAAGAGGAAATCTATCTGACGACAGGATTCCCGTTCGCAACTTATATACTCTACCGGGATAAAGCGATGGAAGTCTTACAAGGACGACATATTATCAATTACGATGCTTCCACTTTCGGTGGTCCGAATACAACCAAACGTGAAGTGAACGTAGGTAAAGTCGAGATTATTCCTGAAATCATGGGATGTACGACAGCAATCCGCGAGGGGAACCTGCAAGAAAAAGAAAACTTTTTTATCGTCAGCCTCGGATACGGCACCTGCGAAGCCGTCGTTTCGACAAGAGCCGGACTGATCAACCGTTCAGCCGTCAGTACACACGGTATCCGTCATGCCGTAAATTTATTGGCCAATGAGCTCAGTAAAAATTTCTATCTGAACCTCAAAACAGAACACCAGATAGATGTAGCTTTCCAAAAAGGAAATATCACTGTAAACCGGGTTAAACACAACATATTGGATATACGTGAAAAAGTATTGAAAATGTACTATAATGAAATCGTCGCTCCTAACTTAAGAAAAGCATTTATAGACGATGATTTCAATAAATGTACGAAAATGTATTTAGTCGGTGGTGGTGCTTTGTATCCTGAACTGGTCGATTGCTTCAAAGAAGAATTCGGCGATATCGTATCGGTCAATGTATATCCTGAACCGGAGAAATGTGCTTCTCAGGGGTATTGTCTGAACTCTAAAATCAAATCTTCCGTCGCCCGTTCGAATATCCCGCATAATATTGAAGCGGAAGAAATTAAGATATTCAGAAATCCTCAGCTAGCTGTCGGTATCGATATAGGCAATGCGAATACTTGTGTCACCATCTACAAAGAAGGGGAATAAGCCAAAATTCGAATTCGATATAAAGAGTTGACCTTTTAAAGGCAACTCTTTTTCTTTTTTAGTTATTTTATTCCTACTTTTGCAAACGTTTAAAAGAAACTGGATAAAAAATACAATACAATGGAACTTTTAGAACAAATCAAAGAAAATGCCAAAAAACAGTGTAAAACAATTGTTCTCCCGGAAGGTACAGAAGAACGGACGATTCAGGCAGCAGACCAGATTATCGGAGAAGGGATCGCTAAGATTATCCTGATCGGTAATCCGGCCGAAATACAGGCTTTAGCTCAAAAACACAATCTGAAAAACATCGGCAAAGCTACCGTTATCGATCCTGAATCACATGCCAAAAAAGAACAATATGCCGATTTATTGGTAGAGCTGCGTAAAAGTAAAGGAATGACCAGAGAACAAGCTTTAAAACTGGTTACAGATCCCCTTTACCTGGCGACTTTGATGATTAAGAGCGGAGATGCAGACGGAGAAGTTGCCGGTGCTAAAAATGCAACGGGCGATGTTTTACGTCCTGCTCTGCAAATTGTAAAGACTTTACCGGGGATTTCCGTCGTCTCAGGTGCCTTCTTGTTGCTGACCAACAAACCCGAATATGGTGAAAACGGTTTAATTGTTTGTGCTGACTGTGCAGTACTTCCTAATCCGACAGCAGAAGAACTGGCACAAATTGCGGTATCTACAGCCGGAACAGCCCGTGCCATTGCCAAAATCGAGCCCCGGGTAGCTATGTTGAGTTTCTCGACGAAAGGTTCTGCCAAAAATGAATTGGTCGACAAAGTGGTAAAAGCAACAGAACTGGCCAAACAAATGGCTCCGGACGTTATGATCGACGGAGAAATGCAGGCCGATGCAGCGCTGGTTCCTTCCGTAGGGGCAAGCAAAGCTCCGGGTAGCCCTGTCGCCGGCAAAGCCAATGTTTTGATTTTCCCTAGTCTGGAAGTTGGAAATATCAGTTATAAATTAGTACAACGTATCGCCGGTATCGAAGCTGTAGGTCCTGTACTTCAGGGGATGGCCGCTCCTATCAACGACCTGTCCAGAGGTTGTTCTGTCAGTGATATCGTCAATCTGGTAGCGATCACAGTAAATCAGGCCGCCGGAATAAATTAACGGAATAAAAACGTTTAATAAAATAGAAATGAATGTTTTAGTATTAAACTGCGGTAGTTCGTCCATCAAGTATCAATTACTGAATATGGATGCAGTACCTGTAGTGCTCGCCAAAGGTATTGTAGAAAAAATCGGTTTGACTTACGGTAGTTTTACTTATAAACCGGAAGGTAAAGACAAAGTAGTCGCCGAGCAACCGATTATGGATCATAGTGTCGGTATGGATCTGATCCTGAAAGCATTGGTTCATCCTGACCATGGAGTATTGAAATCTCTGAACGAAATCGATGCTGTCGGCCATCGTGTTGCACACGGAGGTGAATATTTCTCCGAGAGCGTGAAAATCGACGATGAAGCCAAAGCTAAAATCAAAGCTTTAGGTGAAATCGCTCCTCTGCACAATCCGGCAAACCTGAAAGGGATCGAAACGATGGAAAAATTGCTTCCTTCCGTACCTCAGGTGGCCGTTTTCGATACTTCTTTCCATCAGACTCTGCCTAAAAAAGCTTTCATTTATGGTATTCCTTACGAATATTATGAAGAATACGGAGTCAGAAGATATGGCTTCCACGGTACTTCCCATAAATTTGTAGCAGAGAAAGCATGCCGGATCTTAGGTTGGGATATTACCGAAAAGAAAATCATCACTTGCCATTTGGGTAACGGAGCTTCGATTACGGCGATCGATAAAGGTAAATCGGTCGATACCTCGATGGGATTTACTCCTGTAGCCGGACTAGTGATGGGAACGCGGGCCGGAGATCTGGATTTGGGTGCCCTACTCTATATCTGTGAAAAAGAAGGGCTGGACCTTCCCAAAGCCAACAATTTGATTAATAAGAAATCAGGGGTTCAGGGAATCTCCGGTGTTTCTTCTGACTTCCGCGAATTGCAGGCAGCCATGGAAAAAGGCAACGAAAAAGCAGCCTTGGCTCTCGATGTCTTCTGTTACAATGTGAAGAAATATATCGGAGCTTACGCCGCAGTACTGAACGGTGTAGACTTGATTATCTTCACGGGAGGTATCGGCGAAAACGACAATCTGGTACGCTGGGAAACCTGTAAGAATATGGACTACCTTGGCATCCAGGTCGACAAACAAAAGAACGAAGTCCGGGGAAAAGATACGATTATCAGCACAGAACAATCGACTACCACGGTGATGACGGTTACTACAGATGAAGAGCTTGTGATCGCTATGGATACAGTAAGATTGAGCTAATCCTTCGGTACATACCGTTTTTACCCCTCTTGCTTATCGGCTCGGGGGGTTCATTTTAATATATTCTTTTGCCGCCGACTCCCATCTCATTTTCCGGTATCATTCAGGACCGAATTCAACTCAGACACGGAATCGGCAAAAATACAGACAAAAGAAAAACGGGATCGATAAAATCCCGTTTTCCGATATAATTTTTCTAAAAAAGCTTAGTTGATAGAAGCATCTTTTCCGCCGGTAACACGCAAAGTACGGTCGGATACTCTCAAAGCTGTCTTATAGGTAGCTCCGATTGCAATTTCATATTCACCGTCTTTAGTAAAAGGAATATTTGTCGTTGCAGAGGGGTTCTCTTTATCGGTGACAGACAACTGAACATACGGAAGCCACATATTATCTCCGAACATCATAGAAGAACTTTTGATCCGATACAATAAATAATAGGCTTCTGCATTTTCGACTTTATTCCATTCTGCAGTTACTTTACCATCAGCTCCGGAATAAGAAAATTTTGTCAGCGTAACATTTCCGATTTTTTTATCCGTACCATAAAACTGGAGTTGGCTGACTGCCGAATTGCCTTCGGCATTAAAAGCAGTAACGGTGCATAAACCTTCCTTGATCGTATCCAATGTCGGTGCTGAATAAGCATTGATCTGCATCAAAAAATTTTGGGAGCCTTCCACAGCAGAAAAAGAATAGTTTTTACCATTCAAAGAAGCTGAAGCCGACTTTATTTGTTCATTTCCCTGCACTTGAATTTGCAGCTGATACCTGTTCCCTTCCTGAAGAATATAAGCCGGTGATGCATAAATGGCGAATTTCTTATCGTTCTTTAAACAGGAACTCATTCCCAATACTAAAGCAGCAGAAACTGCTATTAATTTCAATTTTCCTAATGTTCTCATTCTTAATTGTTTTTTGATAATAATAAAATCTTTTCCCGATATGATAAATTCGCCCGCGAAGATGTAGATTTTTTTTTAATCTTACAAGAAAATAGAGAGATATCTCCATGTAAATGAAACATTTTTGAATCATTTGTGTACAATTTGTTAGAGTATAAAAAAAGGTTATGATACTACAATTTGCTTTTGTTTTAACAGCGATCATCGTCGGTGCCCGTTTAGGAGGTATCGGTTTGGGGGTTATGGGAGGTATCGGTCTGGGAATTTTGACTTTTGTTTTCGGTTTACAACCGACAACCCCTCCTATCGATGTGATGCTGATGATAGTTGCTGTTATTACTGCCGCTGCTTGTATGCAGGCAGCCGGAGGATTGGACCTGATGGTACGCGGAGCCGAGCACCTCTTACGGAAACGTCCCGCCCAAATCACCTTCCTAAGTCCCCTGGTGACCTATTTCTTTTCTTTTGTAGCCGGAACAGGCCATGTCGCTTATTCTGTTCTTCCGGTCATTGCCGAAGTAGCCCGGGAAACCAAAATACGCCCCGAACGTCCTTTAGGAATAGCTGTCATCGCTTCCCAGCAAGCCATTACGGCCAGTCCGATCTCTGCGGCTACCGTTGCCCTTTTGGGACTTTTAACCGGATTCAATATCTCTTTGCTCGATATCCTGATCATTACAATTCCATCCACGCTATGCGGCGTCTTTCTCGGAGCTTTGTATTCGCTAAGGGTAGGTAAAGAATTAGTCGACGATCCCGAATACCAAAGACGTCTGAAGGAAGGTTTATTAGACAACAGCCATTATGAACTCAAGGATATAGGTAATAAACATAAGGCTTTACTTTCTGTTCTTATCTTTGTGATTGCCACTGTTTTCATCGTTATCTTCGGGTCTTTCGACAACCTCCGTCCCTCTCATATTATCGATGGGAAGCCGGTCACTGTCGATATGGCTTCTATTATCGAGATCCTGATGTTATCGGCTGCAGCTTTGATTTTATTATTCACGAAAGCCAACGGAATCAAAGCAGCTCAGGGTAGTGTCTTTTCGGCCGGAATGCAGGCCGTTGTCGCGATCTTCGGTATCGCTTGGATGGGTGATACTTTCTTACAAGGAAATATGACCGAACTGAAAGGATCTATCGAGGGAATAGTCACACAAATGCCTTGGTTGTTCGGGATCGCCCTGTTCATCATGTCTATCCTGTTATACAGCCAGGCCGCTACCGTCCGGGCTTTTATGCCCTTGGGGATTGCCCTGGGTATTTCACCTTTTTTGTTGATCGCCATGTTTCCGGCTGTAAACGGTTATTTCTTTATTCCCAACTACCCGACAGTTGTCGCGGCCATTAATTTCGACCGGACAGGGACCACCCGTATCGGAAAATATGTCCTGAACCACTCTTTTATGATGCCGGGACTGATCGCTACCATCACCTCCGTCGTGACCGGACTGATTTTGGTACAATTTATTTTCTAAGCATTTTATTGACTTTTAAACCGAATGATATGAAAACACTTAGATTTATTTTCTTATTTGCCACACTCTTTCTGTTTTTACAGGCAGGAAGTTTCGCACAAAAACTGCCTAACATTCACATTCTGGCTACGGGAGGAACCATTGCCGGCACAGGGACCAGTACTACCGGAAGCAGTTACCGGGCCGGTCAGGTTGCGATCAACGAATTAATTTCGGCGGTACCCGAATTGAAAGAAATCGCTAACATCACCGGAGAGCAGATTGTAAAAATCGGTTCCCAGGATATGTCCGACGAAGTTTGGTTGAAACTGGCTCATTATCTGAACGAACTGCTACAAAGAAAAGAGGTGGACGGTGTAGTGATCACCCACGGCACAGATACCATGGAGGAAACGGCCTTTTTCTTAAACCTGACCGTAAAAAGCAATAAACCGGTAGTACTTGTCGGAGCGATGCGTCCGGCAACCTCATTGAGTGCCGACGGTCCGCTGAATCTCTATAATGCCGTCGTTACCGCCGGTGCTTCCGAGTCGGTCGGTCGCGGAGTGATGATCGTGATGAACGGCAGCATCCTGGGTGCCCATGCCGCCACCAAGATGAATACCATCAACGTACAAGCTTTCCAAGCCCCCAATTCCGGAGCTTTAGGGTATGTATTCAATGGAAAAGTACATTATAACCAATCGACCGATAAACTCCATACGCTCCAATCGGTATTCGATGTCACTCATCTGGATAAATTACCTAAAGTAGGTATTGTTTACAGTTATTCCAATGTCGAACCCGAAGCTTTGGATGCATTGATCACCAACAGTTACCAAGGTATCGTCCATGCCGGAGTCGGAAACGGTAATATCCATAAGAATTTGTTCGACAAATTGGTAAATGCCAGTAAACAAGGTATACTGGTGGTACGTTCCAGCCGCGTTCCGACCGGACCGACAACACTCGATGCCGAGGTAGACGATGCCAAATACGGTTTTGTGGCTTCACAGGAATTGAATCCTCAAAAAGCCCGGATACTCTTGATGCTGGCTTTGACAAAAACAAAAGATCCACAAGTCATTCAGAATTATTTTAATGCTTATTAAACCGACTCTCTATGAAAAAATGGATATTGTTATGCGGATTATGTACACTCTCCTTTCCGGCCTTGTATGCCCAACACCTGGACATGCAATCTTCCACGGATGCCGGAGGCCCCGCTTTATTCGAACGAGTAACCCGTCTCGAAAAAAAAACGGATGCCTTTAACCTGTACCTGAATATGCAGGGTAGTTTCAATGTATACTTTAATAATGGCAATGAAGAACAAACTTCTTTCCGGATGAATCAGCTCCGGATCGAAGCCAAGGGTAACATCACCGACCGGATTTATTACCGTTATCGTCAGCGTTTAAACCGGGCGAATAATGCCCAATCCTTGGACAACCTACCCACGTCGATCGATTATGCAGCCGTCGGTTTTCATGTTACCGATCAATTTTCCGTATTTGCCGGAAAACAATGTACTGCATTCGGAGGATTCGAATTCGACCTGAACCCGATCGAAGTGTATCAATACTGTGATATGCTGGAATACATGAGTAATTTTTTGACCGGAGTCGATTTTTCATATCGGCTCAACGATCGACACGATTTTCATTTTCAGGTCGTCGATTCACGGAACGGTTCGTTTAAAGAGATGTACGGAAAAGTTCCGGACAACATCGAAGCTTCGAAAGCCCCGCTCGGTTATACGTTAAACTGGAACGGCAGCATGCTGGAAGATAAGTTGAAAACACGTTGGTCTGCCTCTATCTTCCACGAAGCAAAAAAACAGAATTGGTATTATTATGCTTTGGGAACCGAAGTCAATTTAAACCGTTTTATCGGTTTTCTCGACTTTATGTATTCCTCCGAAGACCTCGACCGTACAGGTATCATTTCGGAAATTACCGCTAATGACGGATATGACACCCGGGCCCTGGACACCCGTTACCTATCTCTGGTGCTTCACCTCAACTACCGGGTTCTTCCCAAGCTGAATCTCTTTGCAAAGGGAATGTATGAAACCGCTTCAGTAGAGAAAGCCTCAGACTTACTTGCCAAGGGAAAATACCGGACTTCCTGGGGATATCTGGCCGGAATCGAATATTATCCGATGGAAGAGAACCTCCATTTCTTTCTGAATTACATCGGCCGCTCTTTCCAATATACCGACAAAGCTAAAATATTCGGAGTCGGTAATAGTAATCCACAACGTATTGAATTAGGATTAGTATACCAGCTTCCTGTATTCTGATCAAATTGTGCGGAGAAATAATCATCCTGTTCTCCGCACAATTATTATCGTGAAATGATTATTTTTGCGGCCTGTAAACCGTGAATATAAAAAATATGAATCAGATCCGATACTTTAGCCTCCTGGGGCTTTTTATTTTGTTGTGCTATGCTGCGCCGGCCTCTTTATGGGTAGATTCCCTCAAAGGACAAACCCTTTTTGAAAAGCTTTCCGGCCTTTCCAAACGCAATCGTTTGCCGCATGTCGATTTAAATACCCGGATCGCTTATCATACCGCCTTATCCAGCCAGTCTACCGAAAAATCGGCTTTTCGGGTAGATTATCTGCGTCTGGAAGTCAGTGGTGACGTCACCGACCGGATCTATTACAAATTGTTGCAGCATCTGAACCGGAGCAATACCCCCGGACAGCTCGACAATATGCCCTCTTCTATCGATTGTCTCGGTGTCGGATTCCGGATCACTCCTACCGTATCGACTTTTATCGGTAAACAATACGCCGATTTCGGAGGTTTCGAATACGATGCCAATCCGGCAGAAGTTTATGAATATTCGGACCTGGGAAATGAGATCACCTGCTTTCTGGTCGGCGCCAATCTTTGCTGGTGGCTGACACCGACCCAGGAAATCCGTTTCCAGATCGTCGACGGACATTCCGGAAAAGCCGACGACACTTACGGTCCTCTCCCTGAAAAAGTCAAAGCAGCCAAAGCCCCCCTCGGCTATACCCTAAACTGGAACGGCAATTTTCTGAACGAACATTTACTCACCCGCTGTTCTTTTTCTTTATTCCACGAAGGCGAAAAGCAAAATGTCTATTTTCTGGCTTTGGCAGCAGCCTGGGTACAGGAAAGATTCAACCTGTATTTCGATGTGATGTATTCGGCAGAAGATATAGACAAACTGGGTATTATTTCCGGCATTACCTACCGGGAAGATCAACCTGTGCGTGCACAACACAGCGGCTATCTATCTCTGGTGAGTCGTATCAATTACCGTATTTTCCCGAAACTCAACCTGTTTGCCAAAGGGATGTATGAAACGGCTGAAGTCAGAAAAAGCAACGGGCTCTTACTATCCGGAAAATACAGAACTACCTGGGGATATCAGGGTGGTATCGAATATTATCCGATGAAAGAAAATCTCCATTTCTTCGCAGCCTACCGGGGGAAACGATACACCTATACGGCTTTGGGAAAAAATTTTCAGGCTTTGGACGAACATCCTCAAACCTTCTCCCTGGGGCTGATTTATAAAATTCCTATTCTATAAATGGCCCACTTTTGAAATTATGGCCACCTTGATTACCCCATCCAGTTTGTTTTCAAAGATATGGTAAGCTTTTCCGATATCCTTCAGCGGGAATCTATGAGTAATGAGAGGAGTCGTATCTATTTTCCCTTCCTCGATTAACCGGAGGATCTCGGCACAATCACAACCGTCAACTCCACCGGTTTTGAAGATCAGGTTCTTACCATACATATCGGGTAAAGGAAGAAGTTGGGGTTTATCGTAAAGAGCTACGATAGTGATAATGGCATTGGGACGGGCACAATCCCATGCCAAACGGAAGGTGTCCGCCCCTCCCGCCACCTCCAACACCACATCGGCTCCACCATGCTCACTGTTTTGAAGTACGAAATTTTTGCAGTCTTCCGGTGTAGTTACCTCTACCTCCGGATAATATTCCTGAATAAAACGGATTCGCTCAGGAGATTTTTCACAAACGATAATACGTTTTGGATGTTTTAGCAGAGTACAAAGTAAGGTACAGACTCCGGTAGGACCGGCACCGATAATAAGGACGGTATCCTCCCGGGAAATCTCCGAAATGCGGGAAGCCCAAAAACCCGTAGCCAGCACATCGCCGACAAACAAAGCCTGTTCGTCACTAACGGTATCGGGAATACGGTTCAATCCCCGGTCGGCATAAGGAACCCGCACATATTCGGCCTGCCCTCCATCGATACGACACCCTAAAGCCCATCCTCCGTCCGGATCGGTGCAATTATTTACATATCCCCGTTTGCAAAAAAAACATTCCCCGCAAAATGTCTCGACATTTACAGTGACCCTGTCTCCGGGCTTGACCGAACCGACATCAATACCGATCTCTTCTACGATACCCACCATTTCGTGCCCGACTGTTATTCCGGGTAGAGCCCGGGGGACACTGCCGTGTTTTATGTGCAGATCACTGGTACAAATACTGCTAAGCGTTACACGTACAATAGCATCACGCGAATCTTTTATTTGCGGTCTCTGCTTTTCCAGTAATTCGAATTTCCCTTGTTCAATATAGGTGTATGCCAGCATAATGAAAACGTAATTATCATCCTAATATTCTCTCATACTCGAACGGTTCCGGATCGGCCAGCCATTTACGCGCCAGAGAGCGATCCTGAGCAGTAAGGTAGTAAATATTTTCAGCCAGGGTTTGTCGTACTACTTCTTTATCGATATTCACCAAACGGGTACGGATTTTGCCATGCTCGTCTTCTACATCCTTCAGATACACAGGGATTACTTCTTCTTCGAGATTTACCGCAACCATACAACCGGAATGTCCTTCGTCATAAAGTTTTTTCACTCCGATTCCCAAAGTGGTGCAATAAGTCAAATCAAAAGCCGAAGGATCCACACACCTCAAAGAATACCCCACTTCTACCGGACGGCAAATAATATCCAGATTCAGTTCTTTCAACCGGTTTTTAAGTATTTTACTGATCACATGGGCTTTACTCACTTCCGACAATTCAGGATGTCCGTGAGCGTCATAATCGAAAGTGATTCCGGAAGAAGCAATATCTTCATCCTGTAGAAAATGAAAAATTCCTTCACCTACTACAACGACACCGAATTTCTGCCCCACGATCCGGCGTTTGATCATGGAAGATATGATCAGGCGAACAATTTTATCGATCGTAATTTGTGTCTTATTGAACATTTCCGGGATAATGATCATGGAAGCATGTATCCCCTTACCGATCTCGAAAGCCAGGTGGCCGGCTTCCCTTCCCATAGACATCAGTAGATACCAGTTTTGGGTCGTAGATGCCTCTGCTTTTATCACTTTACCGATAGTCACCCCCATTTCTTTGGCGGAAGTAAACCCGAAAGTCGGTATACCTTCCGGCAGAGGCAGGTCATTGTCTATTGTCTTAGGGACATGGATATTCCGGATATTTACCTGATGAGCTGCCAGATATTTCGTCAGTCGGTTAGCCGTCGAAGCGGTATCGTCTCCTCCGATAGTCACCAGCAATTCAATACCTTCTTTTACAAACAAAGCTGTCGTGAAATCCTGGTCTTCCGGTTTAAAACGGCTCATCTTTATGGCAGAGCCTCCACGGCTGTAGATTTGATCGGCTTTTTCATAAGTCAGTTCCTCCACCTCGGGATGTACAGCAAATAATCCTTTATACCCTTCGTGGATAGCCAAAACCCGGAATCCATCTTTCAAAAACACTTTGGTTACAGTTGCCACAACTGTATTAATACCCGGTGCCGGTCCTCCGCCACACAGGATTGCGATAGTTCTCATAGTCTTATTTTATTGTTATTGTGCACAGCAAAAATAAATAAAAACGCCGAAAAATGAAGTATCGAAACGTAAGTATAATTAGTTCATAAAGTCGACGGACTTTACTAACCGATTTAATTCCAGCATTATTTTTATACTTATTCGTCTTCGGGGATCAGAATAGAAAGAAAAAATTATACCTGCCATTTAATAGTTACAGCGGTTTAAGTTTATATCACTTTTCTATGAAATAATAAATGCAGCCTGAATGTTTCAGACTGCATACATTCTATCGGATAAAAATCCTGTTTTCTAGATTTTCGCTTTAATCGCTTTGGAAGCTTCTTCATATCCGGGTTTGTCCAGCAGGGCAAACATATTGTTTTTATAGGCTTCCACTCCTGGTTGGTCGAATGGATTCACGCCCAACATACTTCCGGAGATACCACAAGCCAATTCGAAGAAATAAAACAGTTGCCCGATATACTGAGCGGTTAAAGCCGGCATACAAACCTTCATATTCGGCACTCCGCCGTCGACGTGTGCGATTTGGGTTCCCAGTTCTGCCATTTTGTTCACTTCGTCTACCCGTTTCCCGGCCAGAAAATTCAGCTTATCCAGATTAGCGGCATCCGAAGGAATCTGCACCTGATAGTGGGGTTTCCCGACAGAGATTACGGTTTCCATCAACATGCGCACCCCTTGCTGGATATACTGCCCCATGGAATGCAAATCGGTTGTAAAATCAACACCTGCCGGGAAGATACCTTTGTTTTCTTTCCCTTCACTCTCGCCGTAAAGCTGTTTCCACCACTCGGTGATATAGTGCAGTTTCGGATTAAAGTTAGCTAACAATTCCACGGCATATCCTTTCCGGTAAAGAGCTGTCCGGGCCACGGCATATTCCAGGGCGATACTTTTTTCGTCATCGATGCAAGCCTTACGCATTTCTATAGCTCCCTGAACCAATTCTTTGATGTCGAACCCAGCGATAGCGATAGGCAATAATCCCACCGGTGTCAGAACGGAGAAACGTCCTCCTACATTATCCGGGATAACGAAAGTTTTATATCCTTCCTGATCGGCTAATGTACGTAAAGCTCCCTTCGAAGCATCCGTAATCGCCACAATTCGCTTTCCAGCTTCTTCTTTACCTACTTTAGCTTCCAGCAATTCTTTCAATAAACGAAAAGCGATGGCCGGTTCGGTTGTCGTTCCTGATTTCGAAATCACGCAGATACCGAACTCTTTATTCTGAAGGTAGTGAATCAATTCATGGTAATAATCTTCACCGATATTATGACCTGCAAAAATCACTTTCATACCGGTATTTTCATAGTTGTGGAAACTATCTGCCAAAGCCTCGATGACAGCCCGTGCCCCCAGATAAGAGCCTCCGATACCGATAACGACCATTACCTGAGTACGTGCTCTAAGTTCGGCTGCCGTTTTCTCGATATCTGCCAACTGTTCAGAGGTGATTTCTACAGGCAGGTTCAACCATCCTAAAAAATCACTCCCTTTACCGGTTCCCTCTTTCAGGCTTTTCAATGCCTGCCGGGCCTCAGGATACAGGGCAATCATTTCTTCTTTAGTGACGAAATTACAGATTTTACTGTAATCAAACTTAATACTGTCCATAATTCATTATATTACTGTGTAGTTTAATTTCCGAATCACAAATTTACAAAAAAGGTGACCCCAGATAAGTCATCCTGATATTTTATTTCCCCATCTCTTTTAGCAGATCCCTGATCTTCGATGCCTTTTCATACTCTTCATTCCGGACAGCCTCGTCCAGCATCCGGGTCAATTCCTGAACGGAATAGGGTTGTTGCACGACCTCTTCTTTTTCGGGGGATTCGGTCTGTCCTGTTTCCTGACCGACCGCAATACCGGCCTTTTCCACAATTTCAGGCGTAGAATAAATAGGACAATCATAACGCAAAGCCAAAGCAATGGCATCCGATGTCCGGGAATCTATTTTGATTTGTTGAGTATCTTTCTCAAATAGCAATTCCGAATAAAAAATTCCGGAATCCAGACGATAGATAAAAGCTTCTTTTAAAGTGACTTGCAACGCATCCGCCAACTTCTTGATCAGGTCGTGAGTCAACGGCCGCTGAGTCTGCATCTTTTCAAGCTGAATAGCTATCGACTGTGCTTCAGGCATCCCGATAACGATCGGAATCCGATGCATATCCTGCTCATCGGCTAAAATCAGAGCGTATGCACCGGCCTGCGACATACTATACGACAGACCTAAAACTTTCAGTCTTATCCTATCCATCTTTATCTGTTTTAAAATCTATTGGATTAACGTCGGTTAATCGTTTTAGTTGCGTTTTACTTCTTATTTTTCCGGGGCATATGGCTTAGCTCCCTCAAGCATACATGAGCTAATCCGCCCAAACTGGTTTCCCGGTATTTGGCCTGCATATCCCTCCCGGTTTCCATCATCGTCTTCACCACATCGTCGAAAGAAACCATGTGCCGACCGTCGGAAAACAGGGCGTACAAAGCAGCTTCCCGAGCCTTTTGAGCTACAAAAGCATTCCGTTCGATACAGGGGATCTGTACGTATCCCATCACAGGATCGCAAGTCAGTCCCAAATTATGCTCGAATCCCATTTCGGCAGCATATTCGATCTGCCGGGGAGTACCTCCCCAAATCTGGGTAGCTGCTCCGGCAGCCATTGCACAGGCAGTCCCCAACTCGCCCTGGCATCCCACTTCGGCTCCTGAAATCGAACCGTTACTTTTCACAATATTACCGATCAACCCGGCAGTTGCCAATCCCCGGATAATCCGGTAATCCGGCATCTCCTGATCGTATTTCATGAAATACATCAAAGCCGGCAAAACTCCGGAAGCCCCACAAGTAGGAGCAGTCACCACCCGGCCACCACCGGCATTTTCTTCCGAGACAGCTAAAGCTGCCGCGAAAAGCATACCCATCGGCCGGGAAGACCCGGACGATTGCAGAGCTTTAATATTATAGGAACTTGCTTTCCGGGCCAATTTCAAGGCTCCGGGCAGTACCCCCTCCGTCACCAGGCCTTTCTCTACCGTCTCCTGCATCTGTTTCCACACCTCTTCCAGATAAGTGAATATCTCACTTCCCTCGTATTTTTCTACATAATCTACAAAAGTACATCCTTCGTCCAGACACCATTTCATCACCTCGGCCATACTTGTCTCCGGGTAGAGATTTCCGTCGTCGAAAGTACCCAACTCGTCCCACAATGCGCCTCCACCCACACTATATACCTCCCAACTATCAACCGTATTCCCTTGTACAAAAGCCTCGAACAACATCCCATTGGGATGGCGGGGCAGACTGATATCCGGTTTCCAAACGATCTCTACAGCATCGGGACGGTCTATAACCTTCAGAATAGCACTGTCTGTACCATGGCCTTTCCCCGTCAGCGCCAAACTTCCGTAAAGTGTGACCCTGAACTTTTCTGCTCCGGGGTTCTTTTCCAAAAATAATCCGGCAGCACGGCTCGGTCCCATCGTATGACTGGAAGACGGTCCGTATCCGATATTGTAAATCTCACGTATCGATTTCATTTCAATCTGGTTTAATCAAACTATATTTTAAACAGTTCGGCAACAGCTTTCCTGTTTAGTGTAAAATAAAAAAATAGCAGGCCTGTAAGCCGGGTTCTGTACCTTACGGTTTCTATCATTTATCTACTCTGCAAATCACTTTGCAGCTCTAGCAGCCTACCCCCCGGCATCGATCGGGCTAATCGAATGCGCCGGTATACATGGCCTTGCAACTCGTGAGACGTACGGCTACCACAGTTACCTGCAGTACCGGTGGGCTCTTACCCCACCTTTTCACCCTTATTTCAAGCGAAAACGAATCTTCGTGAAACGGTTTTTTTCTGTTACGTTACTATGCCCTCACGAACATCTTCCCGTTAAGAAGCACGATGCCCTGTGTTGCCCGGACTTTCCTCTTTCCCCGAAGGGACAGCGATAGAACGGCCTGCTATTTTATCTGATTCGTTTTTCACGAATTAATTCATAATCGGATCTTTGGGAAAATTAGCCCAAATCCGGTAACGTCCTCCCAATCCGCTCATCGAAGCTTCCCATAAATTATCGTTAGGAATTTCGAAAAAACGCGCAGGAGTAATATCCCCTACCATCCACGAATTCTCATCCAACTCCCGATCCAGTTGACCGGCATCCCAGCCACTATATCCGGCAAAAAAGCGAACTTCTCCCGGTTGTATTTTCCCCTCCTGCAACAAACGAGTCAGTTTCGAGAAATCGCCCCCCCAATAGATACCCGGCACAATTTGCAAAGCATCTTCAACTTCTGCATGATTATGAAGATAATACAGTTGATTTTGTTCGACAGGGCCACCGATATAGACAGGATATTCCAATCCGGCTAATTCCGTAACCAGATCCGAAGTGGTGTAAGCCATCGGCTTATTCAAAACAAAACCGATACTTCCCTTTTCGTCATGTTCTACCATAAAAATAACGGACCGGGAAAAATATTTCCCTTGCAGAAATGGTTCGGCAATCAAAATATTGCCAATCTCCACTTTTTTACGATTCCTTCTTATTTTAAATAAATCCTGAAATTGTTCGTCCACAATAATTCGTATTTTTACGAGCCAAAAATAACAAATTATTTTGTGATGCCGAGAATATTCACGGTCATACTTTTTATATTTTGCATAAATTGTCTGTCGGCCCAACAAAAAGAAGTCGTCCGTTCCATCTTCTGGAAAGGTGATACCCTCCCTCATGTTTGGCTGGAAGAAGTCAGTGTCCGGCAGAAAAATAAAAATGCCGGCTGGTTTCAGCGTCAGCACCGGCGGCAAACCCGGTTGGAATATAATGTCCGGAAAGTATATCCCTATGCCCGGATAGCTGCCGGTAAAGTCAATGAGATCGAACAGAAACTGTCGGCCGTCACCCGGGAAGCCGATCGTAAAAAGATCATCAAGGAAGAATACAACCAGCTGATGAAAACGTTCAAGGCCCCCCTGATGAAACTCAGCATTACCCAGGGACGGATTTTGATCCGATTAATCTACCGGGAAACCAGCCACACTTCTTTCGCGCACATCCGGGAATACCGGGGGACGGTAAATGCCTACTTCTGGCAATCGATCGCTTTAATCTTCGGAAATAACCTGAAAGCAGCCTATGATCCGCAAGGCGAAGATGCCGAAATCGAGGAAATTGTACAAAAAATCCTGTCAGAATCCAAAAGGTAAAAAGTTTTTCTAACTTTGCATAGATTGTTCAGCCCAATTATCGGCGCATTAACAAATTGTAAAACGATGACATTCGAAGAGATCAGGAAAGATATCAAGGCCCGGAAATATAAACCCATCTATTTTCTATGCGGTGAGGAACCTTTTTTTATCGACCGGTTGACTGCATTACTCGAAAATACCGTGCTGACCGAGGATGAAAAGGCATTTAACCAAACTGTTTTATATGGGAACGATGTATCGATGAGTACGATCACCGATACCGCCCGCCGTTTTCCAATGATGTCCGAACGACAGGTGGTCATTGTCCGGGAAGCTCAGAATATCCGGGACTTCGACAATCTATTACCTTATATCGATCATTACCAAAATTCGACCATTCTGGTCCTGGCGTATAAAAATAAGAAACCGGACAAACGTAAGGGAGTATTTAAAAAACTCGGGAATACTCCCCATTGTATTTATTTCGAATCGGCCAAACTTTATGACAACAAGATTCCGGAATGGATCATCGGTTATTGTAAAGAAAAATCATATGGAATCACGACTAAAGCAGCCGGTATCCTGGCCGAAAGCTTGGGAACCGATCTGAGCCGGGTAGCGAATGAAATCGATAAGCTGGTACTGCTTTTACCTCAGGGAGGTGAAATACAGGAATCTCTGGTCGAGGAACATACAGGAATCAGTAAAGACTTCAATAGTTTCGAGCTCCTGAGTGCCATAATTCGTAAGGATTTCCTAAAAGCCAATCAGATTGTGAACTACTTTGAAGCCAACCCGAAAAACAATCCCCTGGTATTGACCATCACCACCCTTTTCAGGTATTTCCTGAACCTGCTGACCTATCACTATCAGAAAAAAACGACGCCCAATACTCAGGAAATGGCCAGGTTATTAGGTGTACATCCTTTTTTTATGAAAGACTATATCGACGGAGGTAAAATCTATAATGCCATGAAATGTGCAACCACGATCTCCTTGCTGCGGGAATACGACATGAAATCCAAAGGGGTAGGTAATGCGAATATTTCGGACGGAGAATTACTGAAAGAGCTGATATTCAAAATCATGCATTAATATTCCCGGACAAGTAACTATAATCATCCCAAGAACGTATTAAACCATATGAAAAGAACAACTACTTCAATATCGACCCAACCTTTGAATAAAGCCGTATTTTTGGACCGGGACGGCACGATCAATTCGGACGAAGGACATTATTATATATACAAACCGGAGGACTTTGTATTCAATCCGGGAGTCATCGAAGGCTTGAAACGTCTTCAGAAAGCCGGTTATCTTTTGATCGTCATCACCAATCAGGGAGGAATCGCTAAAGGGATATATACCCGGGAAGATATGTTCAAAGTACACGAAAAGATGTGTGCCGAATTGGAAAAGCATGGAGTGACCCTGACTAAGATCTATTATTGTCCCCACCATGAAAGCATAAAAACCTGTGTTTGCCGGAAACCTTCTCCTTATATGGTCAACCTGGCCATCGAAGAATTCCATATCGATAAGAAGCGATCCTGGTTTATCGGGGATAGCTCAAAGGATGTAAAATGTGCTGAAGATGCCGGAGTTAAACCGTTACGTATTCACAAAAATCAGGATATCACACCGGTCATCGATCAAATATTGAAATCGAAAGATTCATTCTAAGTCCGAAAAATTCCAGGACTACCTCTAAAATTAAGTAAAAAATAACAGATCGGGCTTGGGATTTAAGCGGGAATTGAGTAATTTCGCTCAATTTTTAAAAATCCACAGCATATGGCTCATTACATTAAAGAAGTATCACGTACATTTGGAGAATATCTGTTAATTCCGTCACTCACCACCAAAGAGTGTACTCCTGACAATGTTTCCTTGAAAACGCCGGTTGTCAAATTCCGTCAAGGGGAAACCTCGAAAATACAATTGAACATTCCGTTTGTATCTGCAGTGATGCAGGCAGTCTCCGACGACGGTCTGGCTATTGCCTTAGCCCGTAACGGAGGTTTGTCGTTTATTTTCGGTTCTCAACCTATCGAAAGTCAGGCCGAGATGGTAAGGCGGGTAAAGAAATTCAAAGCCGGATTTGTAGTGAGTGATTCTAATTTACGTCCCGATTGTACCCTACAGGATGTTGTTCGCTTAAAGGAACAAACCGGACACGCCAGTGTCGCCATTACGGATGACGGAACCCCTAATGGAAAATTATTAGGTATGATTACAAGCCGGGATTATCGGTTGAAAACAGATCCGTTAGATAAACCGGTAGTTGATTTCATGACTCCTTTCGAAAATCTGATTGTAGGAAAGTTGGGGCTGACTTTAAGTGAAGCCAATACGATCATCTGGGATCATAAGTTGAATTGCCTTCCGATTATAGACGACAATCAAAGACTTCAATATTTTGTCTTCCGCAAAGACTACGACAATCATATAGAAAATCCCAATGAATTGCTCGACAGCCATAAAAAACTGATGGTCGGAGCCGGAATTAACAGCCGCGACTTTAAAGAACGGGTACCTGCCTTGGTAGATGCCGGAGTAGATGTGCTGGTAGTGGATTCTTCCGACGGTTTTTCGGAATGGCAATACGAAACGATCCGCTGGATTAAAGAAACGTATAACGAAGAAGTCAAGGTAGGCGGTGGTAATGTGGTGGATAAAGAAGGATTCTTATATCTGGTGAAAGCCGGAGCCGATTTTGTAAAAGTAGGGATCGGCGGTGGTTCTATCTGTATCACTCGTGAGCAAAAAGGGATCGGCCGGGGACAGGCGACTGCTCTGATCGAAGTATGCCAGGCTCGTCAGGAATATTTCGAACAAACCGGTATTTATATTCCGATCTGTTCCGACGGAGGACTTGTACATGACTATCACATGACCTTAGCATTGGCCATGGGCGCCGACTTCCTGATGATGGGACGCTACTTTGCCCGCTTCGACGAGAGTCCGAGTAAAAAACTGGCTATCGGTAATAGCTATGTGAAAGAATATTGGGGAGAAGGATCCAACCGTGCTCAAAACTGGCAACGCTACGATATGGGAGGAAACAGTAAAGCTGCCCTGAAATTCGAAGAAGGGGTCGACAGTTATGTTCCATACGCCGGAAAAATGAAAGACAATCTGGAAATCACCCTGGGCAAAATCAAATCGACCATGTGTAGCTGTGGTTCCGTTACGATTCCTCAATTACAGGAAAGAGCAAAAATCACCTTGGTATCCTCTACTTCTATTGTCGAAGGAGGAGCACACGACGTAATTCTGAAAGATACCAAGATTCAATAACAGATCAGGGATGCCACAAAATGGGTGGCTTCATTGACTGGAGTCAGATTTAAATAACCGGATTTTATCCGGTTATTTTTATATACGGCCGGATAGAGCTGTTGCAAATGCCTGTGCTCCTGCCAGGCCTCCCCCGCTTTGGCATAATAACGAACCGTGAACTCTCCTTCCGCATGTTCGTCCAAATATCGCCGGCTCAACATAAGGGCGACTATTCCCATATTATAACGCAGATTGATTTCCAGGCAAGGTTGCACTCTATACTTTCCCGCAGAGTCGGAATAAATCATCATATCTATCCCTAAATATCCCCGGTAATCGGGCAAAATCCCGGCAATCATATCCGGCAATTCCTGTTTCAGCGACTGCAACTTTTCTTCTCCTAATTTACTTCCCAGTAATTGCTCAATATACGCTTGAGCTCCCAGATAATTCCCGCGATATTCACCGTTCAGGCCGGTAGAAAATACCGACCATCCGATAAATTCCACCCCTTGCCTTCCTGCACAAAACTCCATGGCAAAATCCAGTACCTTATTCAATTTTTTTTCCAACATAACATACCCCTGCCGTTTCAATATCCCGTGTAATCGTTCTTTCTCTTTCACAGCAATAGGTTTTCCGAGTACCAGAATACCTTTCCCCGAAGAAGACCAGGGCGCTTTCACCAGGTATTTTCCGATTTTCATTTTCTGTTCGATCTCTTCGATAGAATAACCTGTCTCCGGAATCACTTCCTTTTCCAGATCAGGAATCAAACCGAACAAACGAATCAACCCTTCCCGGGCTTTCCTGCGGCTATACCACTCTTTTCGTTCCGTCTTCCACTCCTCCCCCATCCCCCGTTCGGCCAGCCAATGGCACATTTTCGGACTCCATCCCCACGGTTCCCCTTTCACCTCTCCCAAAGTCCCGGCTTCTGCCTCCTGAATAAAACCGGCCTTCAAATGCAAAGGCTCATAAACCGATGCCATAAATACCGGATCCGGTAAATTCCTGACTAAGACCCAATCATCTTCCGATTCTCCCAGAAATACAGGTAAAACCGCCAAATCTTCAGCCATGGTCACCACATTAGCCGGAGGCATATAGTATTTACTTCCATTGGCAATCGCCATCTCACAATCCGGATTGAATATCCAAAGCCTTTTCCTGTTTTCCATCGACCTGATCTGTTTCTCCCTGCAAATATAAATAAAACGCCGTTTTTTCATAAAAAACTAAGATTTTCTTTTAATCGGCTGATTGATAAAGCGTAAAGAACGATAAGCCTGGTAATTGGTAGCGATTTGGTAGCGGTGCTAATTTCAGCGCATTGCTTTGCTTCACTTTTAGAACTGATACAAATATAGGGATTTTGACCGAAAAAGAAAAAAATAGGAGATTTTTAGTTTTCTGTGTAAACGGAAAAACAAGAAAAGTGTAAGTAACAGAATAAGTGCAAAAAAGAATTTGCACCTATTCTTGTTACTAAAAATGTAAATCATTGATTTTTAGTATATTATTCATTGCTACACCTTGCACCAAAACGGTCTGTCCTGGTATCCGTAGCAAATATACATGGTGTTTATGCTTGCAAATCATTATTTGTAGGTATTGCGAGTGATGATTAAAACCGTTAATTTTACAAACTAATGGATCGTACGAAAAAAAGACAGAGACAGCGGGCTGTCATAGCATGCATGTTGTTGCTGACATTGATGCCCTTTTTCCTCGTGAAAGTTTTTCATGTTCACGGGGAACATTCGTGCGTATCCCATAACGAACAGGGGCACTCCCGTCACGATTCTCCTGAAAATTGTACCATCTGTCTCTTTACGCTCTCTCCGTTTATCGAGGCAGGGATTTTTATATACGATTATATTCCGACTGGCAGACCTGTCAGGTATCTTATCTCCGGGGAAACAGATGTCATCGTCACTCTTTTCCCGCATTTCCTCCGTGCACCCCCTGTGTGTTTGTCATAACTCCCTTGAGGGATTCGCATGCCATCACTGTGATTGCGTGCAGGGGCTTTTCATGTCCCGTCTTAACAGATTATAACCCGTTTATATTTTTTCAAGTATGACATTTCATGCATATCTCCAGTATGTGTGCCTGCTTGTTGTCTGCCTATGTACCCTCCCTTCTCCCATGGAAGCACGGGTACAGGCTGACCGGCAATCGACGGGCACACGCGATACTCTGCTGGTCATTGACCAGGAAAGCGGGCTTCCCATTGAAGGGGCCTATATCCTGACCGGGGAACGGTTACTTGTCAGCTCCCCCCGTGGAATGATTGTTTTCGGCCATGGAACGTGTTTCATGGATACGGTCCTCGTGCAGTGCCTGGGTTACGGTTCCCGGCGTGTGCCTTTGAACGAGGTATTCAAAGAAAGCAGCATACATACCGTATGTCTCTCCCTGGACATACAAAAACTCGGGGAAGTGGTCGTGACCGGTGAACATGCCGGGGTGTCACCCAACGTGGTGAGCCGGCGCCTTTCATCTCCCGAAATCAGGAACGCACTGGGAACCTCGCTTGCCACCCTGCTCGAACGTGTCAGCGGGGTAAGTTCCATCAGCACGGGAACCACTGTATCCAAACCCGTTATCCAAGGAATGTACGGGAACCGGATACTAATCATCCATAACGGTGCCCGCCAGACCGGGCAGCAATGGGGGGCCGACCACGCTCCCGAAGTGGACATGAACGGCAGCTCCTCTGTTTCGGTAATTAAGGGCTCCGATGCGGTAAGATACGGTTCGGATGCCCTTGGAGGGATTATCGTCATGGAGCAGTCTCCGCTTCCTTTCAGAAAACGCTCCCTTCGAGGGGGAATCTCCGCACTTTACGGAAGTAACGGGCGTCGCTACGTGGCTACCGGACAGCTCGAAGGTGCTTTTCCCGGTGATTTCGCCTGGCGTCTGCAGGGAACCTGGTCAAATTCCGGGGACCGTTCCACTGCGCACTATCTTCTGAACAACACGGGAACCAGAGAGTATCACGCTTCCGCCTCTCTGGGCTATGACCGCGGACGTCTGAGAGTGGAAGGTTTCTACAGCCGCTTCTACAGCCGGACAGGGGTGATGCTCAGCGCTCAGATGGGTAGCGAGGACCTGCTGGCGGAACGTATCCGGCTTGGTCGCCCCCTGCACACGGATCCCTTCTCCCGTGGTATCAGGCCTCCCTGCCAAGAGGTCACCCATCAGATCGCATTCGGCAGGATGCGGCTCGGCATGAAGAAGGGGGGAAGTATTCACTGGCAGAGTACCTGGCAGAAGGACGATAGGCAGGAAAACCGTGTCCGGCGGCTGGATTCTAACATTCCGGCGGTTTCCCTGTACCTGAATTCATTCCAGCATCTTCTGCGCTGGAAGCGGGATTACCGCTCCTGGCAGGTCGAGGCGGGAGGTCAGGTCATATTCATCGAGAACCACAGCCGCGCGGGTACCGGATTCGTGCCCGTTATCCCGAACTACACGGAGACACAGGCAGGGATATACGGAATCGGGAAATATCACCTGGCCAGGGGAGGCGTTGAAGCAGGCCTCCGCCTGGATATGCAGGAAACCCGTGCCAGTGGTTATGACTGGACGGGAAGCCCCTATGGCGGGACAAGAAAGTTTAACAACGTGTCCTACAGCCTGGGAGGACACTATCAACTTTCCAGACGCTGGAGGCTCACCTCCAACTTCGGTCTGGCTTGGCGTGCCCCTCACGTGTATGAACTGTACAGCAACGGGAACGAGCTCGGGTCTGGGATGTTTGTCAGGGGAGACTCTGCGATGCACTCGGAAAGAAGCTACAAATGGATATCTTCCCTCCGTTACGGCGACGGGATGTTCAGCGTCTGTCTGGACGGTTACCTGCAATGGGTGGACGGCTATATCTATGACGGGCCGGAGAAAGAGACAGTCACCGTGATTTCGGGGACATACCCGGTCTTCCAGTACAGGCAGACCCCGGCTTTCTTCCGCGGTATGGACTTTGACCTGCGTTTCACTCCGGGCGGTTCATGGGACTACCATGCCGTCGTCTCCTTTATACGGGCAAACGAACGGACAAAGGGTAATTATCTTCCTTATATTCCCTCCTTCCGTTTCAGCCATGAACTTGCGTGGATCCACGAGACGAAATCGCATCTCAGGCTGCGCCTGAACATCAGGCACCGTTTCACCGCAAAACAGAGGCAGTTTGATCCGGACACGGATCTTATCCCGTATACTCCCCCGGCGTACCATCTCCTCGGGTTCGACGCTGGTCTTGAACTTCCCGTGAAACGGGGACGCCAGGTCCGGTTCATGCTGTCGGCAGACAACCTCCTGAACCGTGAGTACAAGGAATACACCAACCGCTCGCGTTATTATGCGCATGATATGGGACGTGATGTGCGTTGCGGTGTAAACTGGATTTTTTAATTTATAACAACTATAATCAACACTAATAAATAAAAAGAAAAAATGAGAACAATTGCATGTAAAACCGTGTGGGCACTTCTGGTAGGAGTGTCCCTTGTCCTGTCACTGAACTCTTGCAGCAAGGATCCTGTAATACCAGAAGACGAGACGAAGAACAAACTGCATGAGGACCCGGCAAAAATGACCGTCCGCCTCGTTGAATGCCACCTGCACGCTGACTGGAACGAGATACAGAAGGCCGGAGGTCCCCACCAAAATCCGGAATCCCCGGCCAGATATATGAAACGTGTCCAGGAGATCACTTATGAACTGAAGGCCGGCAGTGGATGGACCCTTGCTGAAGGAAGCCAGGGCAAGTTTTACGTTCAGAAAAACGGCGAATATAAAAATGGAAACAACTTTACCCCGGCCCCGGTTTACCTGATGTTTATCTATTACTACAATTCCAAAGGAGAGTTGATGAACGGCCAGTTCGTGGAGAACGGGCAGGAGAATATCCACCAGCATTTCTTCACCCCGGAGAACGTGAGACCTACCTTTGACGGGAAACCGGAAGCTGACGACAATGATCCGGAGGCACTGGTGGATTATCTCTACGTGGATACCACGCCCTGGGACAAGACCAAACATGACAACGAGGCGGAAATTACGGGAGGCACTAACCCGGTAGGATTAAAAGGAGTTATCCGGTTCCTGAAGGACCGCAAGGAGTTTGACCTAAAACTCCGCCTGTATCACGGCTACAATTCTAAAAAGAACCCGCAGACAAACGGCTTTGACCCGTTCTACAAGCCCTCCGGGGTATTGATCCAGCGTGGAACATGGGATATTAACCTGAGCATCCCGGTAGTGGTATTTTGGAGCCGCGAGGAGTTTGTTGATGTGGACCCGGAGGCAGATGTGAACCTAATCGGGGAGGATAGCTTGGATGAAGACAGCAACCGCACGCTACACTCCATCATGAAAACCTTCAATCTTACATGGAAGGAGGCGCTTGAGGAGTTCATCTCCTATACCTACCAGGCGGGGGATGTGGAAGCTGGATCCATATGGCTTTGATCATCTCGCGTAGGATGGAATTCTCTCTTTATCAATCTACAGGCGGCAGGTGGGGCCGCCTTTTTTGTCTTGTGCAGCGAAAAAATCCCATCTGCCATGCTTAATCCCCGTGGTTTACTTGGGGATGTATTGGGACATGCTTTACCATCTCACCCTGTTCCATTTTTCATGTTTGGCAAGTTGAAAAAAATCCTATACATACAAGACGTACCGTTTCCTTACCGACGGGTTTGGAACCGACTTCCCGTCTTTCGTGCAATTTTCCCGCTTGGTTACTGAACTTTTTTGGTCTTTTTCCGATTTGATGCATATAAGTTTATGCTTCCTTTTTTCCAGGAAACAAGGAAGTGTCAAATGTCTAACTAATAAAAAACTTATGGCAACAGTTAAAACAGTATTGGTAAAAGGAAGGAGCAACCGGTCCGGCAAATTCCCGTTAGTCGTGCAGGTTCTTCACAAGCGAAGGAAAAAGGTTGTTTATACAGGATTCAGTATCCCGGATACCCTGTTTGATCCCGTAAAAGGAAGGGTTATCGACGGCGGGGAAAACACCCCGGAGTCGATTCGGAGGATCAACCACAGGTGCGAAAGTATCTCAAGAGTACTGTTAAAGTGTATTTCAATGATAGAAAAGAAATCCCGGGAATACGAAATAGAGGACGTGTTCAGGACTTACGGCGTGTTAACCCACGAAGCCGGTTTTTATTTCTATTTTTCACGGAAAATCCGAGAGCTTCGTGAAAGCGGTCATTAGGAAACAGCCCGGGTATACGCCTCCAGCCTGCGTTCCATGCAGAGGTACCTGGGAAAAAAGAATTTTCCTTTCATAAAACTCTCTTCCCGGATCATTTCCGACTACCAGGGGAAACTGCTCGCTTCTATCGAAGCCTACGAAGAAATAGTTGCCTATGCCCGCAAGAAACAGGCTGAAACAGGGAGCAAACTATTGTGGGGAACAGCGAATGTCTTCGGACATGCCCGTTATATGAACGGAGCAGCTACCAATCCCGATTTCGATGTCGTGGCACGGGCTGCTGTCCAAATAAAAAACGCATTGGATGCCACTATCGCCCTCGGAGGTGAAAACTATGTTTTCTGGGGAGGCCGTGAAGGTTATATGTCCCTACTGAATACCGATCAGAAGCGTGAAAAGAACCACCTCGCCCTCCTATTGGCCAAAGCGCGGGATTATGCCCGTAGCCAAGGTTTTAAGGGAACATTCCTGATCGAACCCAAACCGATGGAACCGATGAAACACCAATACGACGCAGATACAGAAACGGTAATCGGTTTTCTTAAAGCACACGGCCTCGATAAAGATTTTAAAGTAAATATCGAAGTCAACCATGCCACTCTCGCCGGCCATTCGAAGAAGGTAAACTTTCGCTGGAAGATCTGCGGGAATATGCGATCGCTCACGGAGAACCCAAACAAACCAGCGGTAAACAAGAACTATACGAAGCAATGATCAATATGTATATTTAACCATTGTCAAGTCGCCAAACTTTTGTAATTTTACATCATTCTGTACAACAGGATAGCTAGTCTATTACCATTGAATGATCTGTTTATGTCAATCGAACTACACAAAATCTACAAACGTAAAAAGAGCGACCGGGACATTTTCCAGGAATTAATGCCCTTCAAAATCAAAGAAATTCTTTTGATCGCCAATTATTATGATGCTTATACCATCGAACGGGAAGGGCAATTCACCGATAAAATCGTGGGGGAATATTTACAGGTCAACCTGTATACCGCCCCCCGTTTTACTTCTGTCGCCAGCGAAGCAGAAGCCCTGAAGATTTTGTCCGAAAGGCATATCGACCTGATCATCCTGATGGCCGGTCTGGACAAACAAACTCCTTTGGTCATCAGCCGTCATCTGAAAGATTTGTATCCGAATATCTGTCAGCTGATGCTGGTAAACAACAATTCGGACCTGGCCTATTTTCATACTATAGAAGATCGGTTGTACGAATCTATCGAAAGGTTGTTCGTCTGGAACGGTTCCACCAAGATATTCCTGGTCATGGCCAAATACATCGAGGATAAAATGAACCTCGACCGGGACACCCATTTGGGAGATATCCGGGTAATCCTATTGGTCGAAAACTCGATCCGGTATTATTCCCGTTATTTGCCTTTACTTTATACTGAGGTCATGACACAAACTCAGGAACTCATTTTCTCAGAACCTCAGGACAACGATATGAGTATTGTGATGAAAATAAGGGTAAGACCGAAAGTAATATTAGCAACCAACTATGAAGAGGCAGTATACGTTATCGATCATTACCGGGAAAATCTGATCGGAGTCATATCGGATGTGCGCTATAAACGGAATGGAGAGGAAGATGAAGAAGCCGGAATCGAATTGATCCGCTATGTCAAGCGAACCGGAGCGTATATTCCCTGTATGCTTCAAAGCCAGGAGATAGAAAATACAGTAAAAGCAGAAGAGTTGCATGCTGCTTTTATTAATAAAAATTCCCCGACTCTGGCTCATGATATCCAGGATTTTATCAAAGGATATCTGGGATTCGGAGATTTTATTTTCCGGAACAAAAACGGAGAACCGATCGACAGAGCCACTTCGATAGAAGAATTTAAACAAAAACTGCTGAGCATCCCGGATGAATCTTTGATATACCACTCCATTCGCAACGGTATTTCCACCTGGTTAATGGCCCACCGGGAAATTACTTTAGCGAAACATCTGAAAAGATACCGGTTTGAAGATTTCCCTACTCCGGCCGAAATGCGGCAATTCATCCTACGGGTATTCGAAGCGGCAGAACTGAAAAAAATCAAAGGGCGGATCATCAATTACAACCCCAAATTAGTCGATTCGAACCGTTACATCACCCGTTTAGGTAAAGGTTCCTTCGGAGGTAAAGGCCGGGGAATGGCTTTCCTGTCCAATTTTATCGAAAACGTCGATTTTAAGAAGCTGATCCCGAAACTAAAGATAGAAATTCCGAAAACGGCGATCATCGGTGTGGATGAATTTGATAACTTCATAGATAACAATGGGTTGAGTCGGATTATTTATAGTGATGAAAGTTACGAAGAAGTGAAAGCGGCCTTCATAGCGGCTCCCTTATCTCAAAAACTCAGGGACAAGCTCCGCTCCTACCTGGAAGTGATGCATAAACCCTTGGCCGTACGCTCGTCCGGTTTGTTCGAAGATTCGCTCAGTCAGCCTTTTGCAGGTGTTTATTCTACGTATTTGATTCCCAATAACCACCCCGATATCGAACGCCGGATCGACGATCTCGAAACTGCCGTAAAACTGGTGTATTCATCGATATTCACCGATAGTTCGAGAGCTTACTTTCACGCGATCGACTGTATGATCGAAGAAGAAAAAATGGCGGTAATCCTCCAGGAGGTAGTAGGAAACGAATACAACGGAAAATATTATCCCAACATCAGTGGAGTCGCCCAATCCTATAACTTCTATCCTTTTTCTTACATTAAACCGGAAGATGGATTTGCAGTCATAGCACTGGGCCTTGGAGCATATGTGGTGGGGGGAGAAAAGACCTATCGTTTTTGTCCCCGTTATCCCAAATTGCAACTGGCCTCTATCCAGGATATGGCCCGGGATTCGCAAAAATATTTTTATGCCATAGACATGATCCATCCGGACTACAATCTGGTGAAAGACGGTGAAGATGCCGCTATCCGATCTTATGACTTGAAAGCGATAGAAGAAGACGGTAATTTACAGCATTGTGCTTCGGTCTACGATTTTATGAACGACCGCATAGGTTTCGATTTCAGTGTACGTGGCCCCCGGATTGTCAACTTTCCGGACATACTGCAATACGACTATATTCCTCTGGCTTCGACCCTGGATATACTGCTGGATATTTTCTCCCAGGCGATGGGAGCTCCCGTCGAAATGGAATTTGCAGTCAATCGGGAAAACAAAGAATGGAAATTTTATGTCCTGCAGATCAAACCCCTGATCAAAAATGAATATCATATGGATATCGACAAAGAAAATATCGATATGAGTAAAGCGATCTTACGGGCCGACAAAGGAATGGGCAACGGGAAAATCACCGACATTCAGGATCTGATTTATGTCGATCCCCGACATTTCGACCGCTTGCGCACCGAACAGATGGCCGAAGAAGTGAAATTTTTCAATGAAAAATTAAAAGCCACCGACACCCCCTATATCCTGATCGGACCGGGACGTTGGGGAACACGGGACAAATTGACCGGCATTCCTGTATTGTGGTCGGATATTTCTAAAGCCAGGATTATCGTCGAACAAGGATTAAGGGATTTCCCCTTGGACGCTTCGCTGGGGTCCCATTTCTTTCACAATGTGACTTCCATGAATGTCGGATACTTTGCCGTACCTTACGAATCGGACAGCTCCTTCATCAATTACGACATTATTCAAAATCAGCAATTGATCGAAGAAAAAGAATTCGTCCGCCACGTCCGGTTTGCCAAACCCGTAACGGTCTATATGGATGGCAAAAAACAGACTTCTGTAATCGTAGAATAGCCTTACCGGTAAAAAGGGAGCCGGACAGATAAAACAGCAACAACGAATAAAACGATGCAATCCAGTTTTAAACCGTTACTCCTGTTTTAACTGTCGGCACCGTTTTATCTACCGGCTAAAAGCCGCTATCCGTTTTATTCAACCGTAACTGATTTCGCCAGGTTTCTGGGTTGATCCACGTTGCGTCCTTTATTAACGGCAATGTAATAAGCCAGCAATTGCAAAGGGATGGAAGCTACTAAAGGAGCAAAAGGTTCCAACACATGAGGTACTTCGATGCAATAATCGGCAATATCGTGTACCAACTGGTCGCCTTCACTGACAATAGCGATTACTTTTCCTTTCCGGGCTTTGATTTCCTGTATATTACTAATGGTCTTTTCGTATATACTATCGGTAGTTGCAATAGCTACTACCGGCATTTCTGCATCGATAAGTGCTATAGGTCCATGTTTCATTTCGGCAGCAGGATATCCCTCGGCATGGATATAAGAAATCTCTTTCAATTTCAATGCTCCTTCCAAAGCGGCCGGATAGTTATAGCCACGTCCCAGATAAATGAAATTACGGGCATAAGTAAATATCTTAGATAATTCCTTTACCGGCTCGGCATTTTTCAAAACCATAGAAATCTTTTCAGGTATACCCTGCAACTCTTTTACCATTTCTTCGAAACGAGCTTGGGTAATAGTCCCTTTCTGCTGAGCAATAGTCAAGGCCAACATCGAAAGTACGGTTACCTGGCCGGTAAAAGCCTTGGTGGAAGCCACGCCGATCTCAGGTCCGACATGAATATAAGAACCCGAATCCGTAGCCCGGGCAATCGAAGAACCGACTACATTACAGATGCCGTAGATAAATGCCCCTTTCGATTTCGCCAGTTCTATCGCAGCCAGGGTATCGGCCGTTTCTCCCGACTGGGATATGGCGATCACGATATCTCCCGGATGGATCACCGGATTCCGGTAACGAAATTCCGACGCATATTCCACTTCAACAGGGATACGGCACAAATCTTCGATCAAATGTTCGCCGATCAAAGCAGCATGCCAGGAAGTACCACAGGCAACAATTACAATCCGGTTGGCATTCAGGAATTTATCCCGATTATCGATTACGCCGGAAAGTACCACACTATTTCCTCCTACATTGATTCTGCCCCGGATACAATCCTGTAAAGTACGAGGTTGTTCATAAATCTCTTTCAACATAAAGTGGGGATAACCTCCTTTTTCCAACTGGCTTAAGTTCATAGCCAGCTTTTTTATCTCAGGAGTGATTTCCACATTATTCAAATCCACTACTTTCAAAGGCTCTCCCCTACGAATCACCGCAATCTCTTCATCATTGAGGTAAACGACCTTATCCGTATATTCCACAATAGGCGTAGCATCCGAAGCTAAAAAAAACTCATCCATACCGATTCCGACAACCAAGGGGCTACTTTTACGGGCAGCTATGATCTCGTTGGGATTGCTTTTGTCCATCAATGCAATCGCATAAGCACCGATCACCTGATGCAAAGCCAACTGTACACCTGTACATAGATCCACCTGGTTGGTACGCATAATATACTCTACTAAATACACGATGACTTCGGTATCCGTATTACTGCGAAAAATATATCCTTTATTTTCCAATTCGGCCCGTAACACCGTATAGTTCTCGATGATACCGTTATGGATCAGGGCCAGATTTTTCGATTGGGAATAATGGGGATGTGCATTTACATCATTAGGTTCCCCGTGAGTAGCCCAACGAGTATGGGCTATACCGATACAACCCGATATATCTTTCGACTCGGCAAAACGCTCCAGATCAGCCACCTTGCCCTTCGTCTTATAAACATTCAATTCTTGATTATCCGAAATCAAGGCAATACCTGCGCTGTCGTATCCACGATATTCAAGACGATGCAAACCTTTGATCAGAATAGGATAAGCTTCTTTAGTTCCTATATAACCTACTATTCCACACATAAATTTTTATTTTAGCCCCTTAGGCTTATTTCTATTTTCCATAAATTCGGAAACAAAAATATAATATCGATAGCAAAGTAGGTTGGGTAGTAACATTTTTTTACAACATTTTAAACTTTATACATGTTTTATTACTTTCATAAAGCAGCGCTGACAATCGAATTCCAATCGGAACCGATGTTTGTCGTTGACCAGAAAAAGCGGAAATTCCAAATCTTTGTTTTTCTGCATTTTTCGGCAACGTCCTAATTCATACAACAGGCAATAACGGGTATGCATTAAATCTTTTTCCCCCGACTGAAATCCCGATTTCTCAAAACATGCTCCGACAACAGGTACCCCACAAGCTTCATAGAAATTTTTCGCTCCCTGATTAGCAATATTATAGTGCCAATCGGCTTCAACGGGAACAGAAGTCAGGGGCTTCCTATGTCCCGGTAACATTTTCTCCCGCCGGGCTTCTCTGGCCTCTATCAATTCTTCCAATAATTTCCGACGTAATGCATTGGCCGCTGCTGCCGGAATAAATAAGACCTCTTCGCCGTTCAAATCTACACTCTCACACTCAAAATCGGAATCTCCGCATTTCAGGAGTTGTTGTTTGAGGCGTTCTGCCTGCTGAGGATTCTGTGCCTTTTCAAAAGTTTCTTCCGAGCGTAAAATCACTTGTACGCCATCTTCGTCGGTCACTTCCAGCCATAAACAGCGATCCGCTGTCCATGCTTTTATTTTTATCCGGATCTTCCGTACGGATTTCACTTTGTCCAAACGGATATTAAAGCGATGATCGTAATTCCGGAACAATTCGGTCCCCGGCCGGAGCTTTACCGTTTCATTACAAACAATCCGGTTTCCCACAGCTTCATTGACCTTTATCCCTTTCAATCCGCCCTGCTCCAAATAGCATAATCCGTCTCCGTTCGCCAACTCCCCGATAGCATCCAAAATAATAGTATTTCCCTTTATTTCTTTAACTATCCCTATCTTTTTTCCCATCGATTTCGGCGTATCCATATTGACTAATCCCCTGTGCCGTCCCCTGATAAAATAATCGGAACTTCCCCGGCTGAAACTCCGCTCAGGATCTGCTTCGAATGCCGACAGGATATGTCCGGAACCACTCCGCACAATGCCGGGGTGGTTCCCGATCAGCGAAGAATAATAATTCGTAACATTCGCCACATAATTCTCATCCTTCAGGCGCCCTTCTATTTTAAACGAATCGACTCCGGCTTCTATTAAATCATCGATATAAGAAGAAAGATTCAAATCTTTGAGAGACAATACATATTTATCTCTAATCAACTTTTTCCCACTGTTATCTTCGACAGTCCATTTCATCCGGCAAGGCTGCGCACATTCGCCCCGGTTAGCCGAGCGGCCGAACATATATTGAGAGAGATAACATTGTCCGCTCAGACTGACACACAAAGCCCCGTGTATAAACACTTCCAGTTCGGCTTTCACCTCTTTCCGGATCTCCCGGATTTGCTCCAACGAAAGCTCCCGGGCCAATACAATCCGTTGAAATCCCAGCTGATCTAAAAACTTAATTCGTTCGAGTTCATAATTGTGCATCTGTGTGCTGGCATGCAAACAAATCGGGGGCAGATCCATATTCAATATGCCCGGATCCTGAATGATCAAAGCATCGACCCCGATCGCGTACAATTGCCGGATCATTTTTTCCGCTTCGGCCAACTCCGAATCATACAATATTGTATTCAGGGTAACGAATACCCGGCAATAAAAACGATGGGCATACCTCACCAAAGTCCCGATATCTTCAAGACTGTTGGCTGCAGCTTTACGGGCCCCGAAAGCAGGTGCCCCGATATATACCGCATCGGCCCCATTATCGATAGCGGCCTTACCGACAACAAGATCCCTGGCCGGAGATAATAATTCTACTTTTTGCATATGTTCCTCTTTCGACTAGAACGGCTCATTCCTTCCCTGTAGAAGCGATGCGATTTATTTCAATTCCAGTTCAGGCCACTTATCCCCCTCAACCACAGGTAATTCCAACAGACGACAATCCGGGAAATGTTCATCCAGATATTGCCGGATAATGGTAATCGAGTCATTCTTGATCCACTCACTGTCGTTGGGAAAGTCGTTATAAACGACGTAAGCTACCTCGATACCGCGCAGACGACACAATTCAAGACTCATCAGGGTGTGGTTGATACTGCCCAATTTTGACGACGACACCAATATCAACGGATGTTTATATTCCTGGATATAATCGATCGTCAGATACTGCCGGCTGACAGGCACATACAACCCACCGGCCCCCTCGAGCAATACGACATCGTAAGCGGCAGCTAATTTTTCTGTAGACCGATGAATCCGCTCTACATCGATTTCTACCCGGTCGATCTCGGCTGCCAAATGAGGCGAAGACGGGTAAGTCATGACATAAGGACAGGTCGTACCGTCTCTATCTACTTCCTGAGGAGGAATCCCCATAATTTCCCGGTGTTTCAGTATATCTTCCGAAATACCGACACATCCGGTCTGAATAAACTTCTGAGTGATCACATGCACTCCTTTTTGTAACAACGTCCGGGCTATTACTCCCGTAACGATCGATTTTCCGGCATCTGTATCGATCCCGCTAATAAAATATACAGCCATGTTTCAACTTATAATTTTATCTTACCACAAACTCCCCCTTATAGGTATGTTTCAATTCATTCGGACAAAAATATAAAATTCAAGCTGAAATCAATTTTATTTTTAACAGATTGTTTCTAATTTCGCACGTATAATAACCAAGATTCTAAATTGAGAACACATGAAAATCAGAAATCTTTTTGTTATGTTATTGCTTGGTGGAAGTCTGATCTTCTCAGGCAGTGTTTTTACAGGGTGTGCCAGCTGGAGTAATACAGGTAAAGGTGCTGCCATCGGTGCCGGAAGTGGTGCTGCCTTAGGTGCAGGAATCGGAGCTCTCGCCGGAAAGGGTAAAGGAGCTGCCATCGGTGCTGCAGTAGGCGCTGCCGTCGGTTCAGGAACCGGAGCTTTAATCGGTCGCCGGATGGACAAACAAAAAAAAGAACTGGAAGCGATCGAAGGAGCTAAAGTCGAGTCTGTACAGGATGTCAATAACCTGCAAGCCATAAAGGTAACCTTTGACAATGGTATCCTTTTCGCCACCAATAAGAGCGAACTTAGTCCGGCTTCCAGAGAAGCCTTGACGAAATTCGCCACTTCCCTGAAAAATTCTCCGGATACGGACGTGACCATCTACGGTCATACCGACAATACCGGTACCCGTGCAGTAAACGAACGCATTTCTAAAGAACGTGCAGATGCCGTCGCCAACTTTCTGGTAGGCCAGGGAATCAGCCGTTCCCGTTTGACGACCGAAGGCCTTGCATTCGATCAGCCTGTGGCCGATAACAGCACTGCCGAAGGACGGGCACAGAACCGGAGAGTAGAAATATATATCACGGCGAATGCCGACATGATCAAGAAAGCTGAATCCGGACAACTCAACTAATTCTTTTGAATTTTCAATAAAAAAAAGTGATCCCCAAAGTCAAAAATTTGACTTTGGGTGATTAGTCCAATATAAATCGACAAACCTCCGGTTTCGATCAATAAGTATGAATCAAAACCGGAGGTTTATAATTAAAATTCCCGAAGAACTCGCACCTCTGGCTTGCAAAACCAGAGAACGTATCAAAAAAATTATTCCGATAAAATAGCAGCCAAAGCAATCGAATTCAATTTCGTTTCAACGCTATCTCCGCGCGAAGACAATACACTCGGAACTTTGGCTCCGACCAGTACAGCTCCCTGTTTAGAATGCCCTAATTTCGTATTGGTTTTATAAAAAACATTCCCGGATTCCAGATTGGGAAAAATCAAACAATCTGCATCTCCGGCAACTACCGACTGCATTTTCTTTATTTCGGCAGCTTCTTTATCGATAGCTACATCCAAAGCCATCGGCCCCTCGATTATGCACCCTGGGATCTGTCCCCGCTCTCCCATTTTCGACAAGATGGCAGCATCGACTGTAGACTGCACTTTAGGCAAGACCTGTTCCGTCGGAGCGATCATCGCTACTTTCGGTTTTTCAACTCCCAAAGCTCTCGCAGTAATCGTCACATATTTGATCATAGAAATTTTCTGATTCAAATCGGGACAAGGAATCACAGCCACATCACTAACAGTCAATAATTTATGATAAGACGAGCATTCCATCACCGTTACATGCGACAGAATTGCATTGGGCGCTACCAATCCCCGTTCCTTATTTAAGATCGCCCGCATATATTTATCGGTACTCACCAATCCTTTCATGATAACATCGGCTTCACCGTTTCGGATCATTTCGACAGCCGTTTCAGCTCCCCGGACATCATTCGGTTCATGGACAATTTTAAAACACGATTCATCATAACCGTTTTCTTTACACACTCCTTTGATAGTCTCCGTATCCCCTACCAATATTCCTTCCACCAATCCGGCCTTTACTGCCATATAAACAGCTTCTATAGAATGACTATCATTAGCAAAAGCAACCACTAAACGCTTTTTACGGGTATATCCTTTCAATACCTCATAAATATCGCTGATCTTTTCAATTTTCATAGTTCAAACTGTTATTTAGTTGTAATCTGAAACAAAAATACATATTAAAATTTAAAACCAAAAGATTACTGCACATTTTATTATAATGTGTGCAATTTTCATACCAAACCTGTTTTCTCTTTAAAAAACTTTTTTCTCCAGCTGCTAATCCTGAATCTTTATTATCTTTGTCATTGCATTTACCAGTCTGCAGGTGGCCTTGCTAAAACAAAATATTACAGCCCTTTATTTGATTAAGGTATCCAAGTGGTTTACCTTGATTATGCCTATTATCGTATTATTTTACGAAGAAAATGGATTGGGCTTAAAGGATATCTTCCTTTTAAAAAGTGTCTACTCGATTGTTCTGGTTAGTCTCGACATCCCGACGGGTTATCTGGCCGATGCCTGGGGACGGAAAAATTGTTTGATTACGGGTTGTATCGTCGCTTTCGGAGGCTACATCTGTTATTCGCTATCCTCTACTTTCTATGCATTTTTTATTGCCGAGATCCTGCTGGGAATAGGCCAAAGTTTGGTTTCCGGCGCCGATTCGGCTCTTTTATACGACACGATGCTTCATTACGACCGGGAAAACGAATACCTGAAATATGAAGGTAAAGTAACGATGATCGGGAATTTTTCGGAAGCCTTCGCGGGTATTTTCGGCGGACTGTTAGCCACATTTTCGCTCCGTCTGCCTTTCTACTGTCAGATTTTGATTGCCTTTATCGGTATTCCGGCAGCTTTGACTTTACAGGAATTCAATGTCAAAACCAAAATTGTCAATCCTTTAGCCAATATCTGGAAAATCATTCGATATTCGCTATTTACGAATAAAAGCCTTTGCTACGACATTATGTTCTCCGGCATTATCGGAGCAGCCACCCTGACTATGGCCTGGTTCGTACAACCGGTATTGATGAAAATAGAACTTCCGACCGCGCTTTTCGGTATCGTGTGGACAGTATTGAACCTCACTGTAGGCATAGCTGCCCTATATTCGGACAAACTCAACCGCAAGCTGGGAGAAAACCGGACATATACCCTTATTCTGATACTCATCGCCGGAGGTTATCTGGCCGTCTCTTTCTGCCTGAATTATTTCAGTTTATTTTTATTCTTCCTCTTTTATATCGTACGCGGATTCGCCACTCCTATTCTTAAAGGATATATCAATCGCCAGACCTTCTCGGAGATGCGTGCCACCGTCCTGTCGATCCGGAATTTCATCATCCGCCTGATTTTCGCCACGATGGCTCCTTTTATCGGTTGGTTGAATGACTCGATTTCCCTGGCCTTCGCCCTTCAGATCACCGCCCTTATTATTTTTGTCCCCGGCCTGATATTTCTGATATTACAATGGAATAAAAAGTAAGTGTAAATCAACACACGACTTGTTCATTTTAACCTTGATTTAAGCGTACAATGCCCCTTTTTTGAAATAGTTGCGTTATCAATAGAGATAGAATAATGGCAACCACATGTTGACATATAGTTTAAGGACTTTTTATGATGATGTTACTGACTAATGATTTTTTTGTACAAATTCCATAAATTACTACCGGGTGTAGGTTTGCCGATTAGCAACACTTTATTGTTTTCGTCCAATAAAAAAGTCTGATAGAATACATGTTGTGGTAATTTATTCTGCTTATTACATTCTCCCTTATAATCATAAAAAATAGGATAACTGAACTTGTTTATTTCCAGATAGGTCTCGAACTCTTCATAATTCTTTAAATGAGCATAGAATAGAAAAGCGACATCGTAATTCAGACTATCCGCTTCATGGATTAACTGTTTCCAAGCCAATGCTCCGAAATTGCAAGCCGTACAGCCTAATGTATCAATGTAAGTGAATATTTTATATTTTTTTGTCGTCAAAACCGGATACAGTGTGTCACAACAAATACCTTTATCAGGTAGTCTGGTAGGTAAAATAATTTGACGATTATGCCATTCCAATGCAATTTTTCGATATTTTTGTGTGTTCTTATCAAAGAAATTGCATGACATAATTACGATACAGATGAATGTTGTAATGACATATTTAATCATAATTTATCAAAATATTTGGATAAATCATATTTGTATAATTTTTCGTCACTAGTCAGACCATACAGGCATTTGTATTTTTCATCTACTGCAAAACACATGATGTTCTCTGAAATAATGATGTTAGCAATGGGATTTGCGTCCCAATTATAAATGTGAATTTCTTCATTACCAGTATGGTATTGTCGTTTTTCTTCCGGTTGGTTTACATAAAGAGCATATAAATATCGGTCTGTACTATTTTCACACGAGTAATATAATATGCGGGCAGAAGGTTCCATTGTTGCGGCTTTGTTTATAGAAATACCTTTACCGTATATCGTGAAAGGTCTTAATTCCGAAAAATCAGAATTGAAAATACAAATGTAATTGTTGTTCCAACCGACTAAAGCTATTTTACTGCGGTCTGGTTTTATGCAAGTATTCATCGCAACTATTTCTAATTTTTGTGTAGGAAAATTGCGAGAAAAAATTTTATGTCTATGTACTTCTTGATGATGTGTTAAGTTATAAGAAATATAGTACATATTATTGGAGGAATATTGAAATCCTACTAATTCATTATTATTACTTGTAGTGTACCATGTTCCGCTAGATAAAATTCCTTTAGACATTATAACAGAGTCTATGACTGTATGGCCTTCCTTTACGGATTGGCTAATGTTCCAGCAATATTTTATAAATCCATTATTTAACCATGTTTTTATTATTCCATCCTCAGTTTCATGGCATTTATCATGTACGAGCGCATAGAATTCGTTAGCACCTCTCCCTTCTGGTAAAAACTTTCCTAATTTTTTTAAATTAGATGTACTATAAACCAAATAATAATAATCATGATTCATCGGAGTATAGGCAATGAGAAAAGTATCTATTACCATAATGTCAACAATTCCTAACGCCTCCAATTTTTGCTCCTCTCCTTTTAAAGTAATCGTCTGAGGAAAACTATTAACTGTAGATGTTTCCTTTTCAAAAATAGATTTGTTTTCACATGAAAATAAAATACTAAAAACAAGAACTCTATATATATATTTCATAAGTATTAAATTGCTTAAATCAGAATATAATATACCTCGTATGCTTTGCAGATAAGTATAATGTTACTTTTTTAATAACCGAAATAAGAGAATACCTAACAAATTTAGGCATTCTCTTAACGCTATTGAGCATTTGTACAATAACCTTCAGAAGAGCCTAATTGTATATATTTTCCCCAAATAATACACACAGTTCTACCTCTATTAATGCATTCATATGCCGTATCATATTCCTTTCCAGTATATTGTTTACCAAAAGAACATTTTTTTCCATGAGCGCCAGCCTCTCCATCCGCTGCTAATGCCTCTATGTTTGAGAAAGCAAGTCCTATTGAAGAACTTTGCCCAAAGTTAGTCATTTTCACACCGATAGTAGCCAGAACTACAAGAGATAAACACACACCTATTTTTATAATTCTCTTTTTTATAGTTTTTCAATTTTATTTATACATTTCTATTTTCAATGTCTCCTCGTTTGTTGCAGCTGATAAATTTTATAATCTCCTGCCTTGCAGCGAAATTATATGAAAAAATTAGCACATTGCGACCTCCTTTCTTTTTTAGAAAAATATTGGGGATGAGAATTGTTTAAGAGCTACAAACTTGCCTGCAATTTTCCTCCTCCCGCTTTCTTCGTTTTCACATTAGTTTGTTTTTACAAAAATATATTATTTTTTAAACAAAAAAATAATATCCCAAATTATTTCCTAACGTTAATATTTTCTAAATCATAGTTTTCGTCCTCTTTATCATATGAAAAGTGGATAGTGTTTCAAAAAGTGTGTAAATTCCAATTTATTTATTTTTGTAATAGAACAGTCAAAAATAACTTATTATGGAATTTACACACTTTTTGAAACACTATCTGAAAATGCGATATAATGGATTTGCCTTCAAAACTAAATTCTGCGTACTTAATAATTCAGGCATCCGGGTCTGAAATTACTGATGAAATTTTGGATTCAGAGGATATACATGTCTGGCATTCGTTAAAATACTTACCAATATATATTTTGGAAATGATTAAAAACGATCCGAATGATTTGTTTCATCATTTTTTTCCGTTATCTTTGAACCGGATTTTCAGAAGGGGTGCCTTAATATTACGGGCTGAGATTATACCCAATAACCTGATCCGGGTAATGCCGGCGTAGGTAGAGTGAGCAAAATTTCATTTTTTAAAATTATTCCCCCTTTCAGATGGTCCGCTAAACCTAAAACAGTAGATCATGCATATTTTTATCAACGACGTAGCCACGGAATGCCCCGAAAACAGCACTATTTTACAGGTACTGACCCAACAAGACATTTCTCCCCTAAACATCGCCATTGCCTTGGACAATACGGTCGTACCTAAAGCACAATGGGAAACGACATTGGTTCGGGACGGTTCGCAACTACTCATTATCAAAGCGGTACAGGGAGGATAAACCGACTTTCCTAATTAATAATCAGTATATTAAAATCAGAATCTAATCATAATGGAAAATTTTGAAATCACTTCAGGCCCACTACCGGGTTCCGAAAAAATTTACGTAACAGGCTCCCGGTCGGATATCCGGGTTCCGATGCGGAAAATCAAATTATCCCCTACCGTCGATCTGGATGGCAGTAAGATTGAAAATGAAGATGTCGTCGTATACGATACTTCCGGTCCTTATACAGATACGAATTATACTGTCGATCTGCAAAAAGGTCTTCCTAAACTGAGAGAAAACTGGATCGAGGAACGCCAGGATACCGTTAAATTAGAGGGACTCAGTTCGGAATACGGCAGAATGAGGCAGGAAGACAAAAGTCTGGATTCTCTTCGCTTCGAACATGTAAATACCCATCCGCGAATCGCCCGCGAAGGGGCTCAGGTATCCCAATTATACTATGCCCGTCAGGGAATCATTACCCCGGAAATGGAGTATATCGCTATCCGGGAAAATCAATTGGCAGACCGAATCCGGGAAAAATATAAAAAAGAAAAAGGCGAATCGTTCGGTGCTCATATTCCCGATTATATCACTCCCGAATTTGTCCGGCAGGAAGTGGCTGCCGGCAGGGCCATTATTCCGGCCAACATCAATCATCCGGAATGCGAGCCGATGATTATCGGCCGGAACTTTCTGGTAAAAATCAATGCCAATATCGGTAATTCGCCGGTAACTTCTTCGATTGCCGAGGAAGTCGAAAAAGCAGTATGGGCATTCCGCTGGGGAGCCGATACGATCATGGACCTGTCGACCGGAAAGAATATACACGAAACCAGGGAATGGATTATCCGCAATTCACCGGTACCCGTAGGTACGGTTCCTTTATACCAGACCCTGGAGAAAGTCGGCGGGAATGTTGAAAAACTCAATTGGGAGATTTTCCGGGATACCCTGATCGAACAAGCCGAACAAGGAGTAGACTATTTTACCATTCACGCCGGCTTGCGTTGGAAACATGTGCCTCTGACCTTGAAACGCCTTACCGGCATTGTTTCCCGGGGAGGTTCGATCATGGCACATTGGTGTACGACCCACAAACAGGAAAGCTTCATTTACGAACATTTCGAAGAGATCTGCCAGATTCTGGCTAAATATGATGTCGGTATTTCCTTGGGAGACGGCCTGCGTCCCGGTTGTATCGCCGATGCCAACGACACGGCTCAGATCGAAGAATTGAAGACACTGGGCAAACTCTGCCAAACTGCCTGGAAATACAATGTACAGGCGATCATCGAAGGTCCGGGACATGTACCCATGCAAAAGATCAAGGAAAATATGGACCTGCAATTGAAATACTGCCGGGAAGCTCCCTTCTATACCCTGGGACCGCTGGTAACCGATATCGCTCCCGGTTACGATCACATCACTTCAGCTATCGGCGGAGCGATGATCGGCTGGTTCGGTACCGCTATGTTGTGTTATGTTACTCAAAAAGAACATCTCGGCTTACCGAACCGTGACGATGTTAAAGAAGGAGTGATCACGTTCAAACTGGCAGCCCATGCAGCCGATTTAGCCAAAGGCCATCCGGCCGCTTATTTCCGGGATTATGCCATGAGTAAAGCCCGCTTCGAATTCCGCTGGAAAGATCAGTTTCACCTGGCACTCGATTCGGAAAAAGCGATAAAATTCCACGATGAAACCCTACCGGACGAAGGCCACAAGGAGGCACATTTCTGTTCCATGTGCGGTGAACATTTCTGCTCCATGCGGGCCAGTAAAAAACTAAGGGAAAAAATCAGCCAGGAAAATAAATAATAAAGGTCTCGAGCCGCGAAACAGTTATTTATGAAAATAATCGTCATTACTTCACCCACTCCGGTCAAAGACGAAGCAGCCATTTGTAATCATCTCTTTACACACGGCCTGAAGTACCTGCATTTAAGAAAACCGGGTGCTTCAGCCGAAGTGTATGAAAGATTTATCCGGCAGATTTTCCCTGTCTACCGGAACAGGATCGTACTTCACGAGCATTATGAATTAGTGAAAAAATATCGGTTGCACGGAATACATTTAAAGTATCCACAAGCGAATGAATATATCTACTATATTCAGCAATATGCCGTGAGTATCTCTTGTCACCGTGTGGATGAAATCCGGCAACTTCCTTTCCGTCCTGCCTATTGTTTTCTGAGTCCTATTTTCGATAGTATCTCCAAAACGGGATACCGGAGCCGATTCGGGCAATTACCGGACTTATCGGACATCGATTGTCCTGTGATCGCCTTGGGAGGCCTCGAGCCTGATAAAACCGGCTTATGCCGCCGAGCCGGTTTCGAAGGAATCGCCGTTTTAGGGTACCTTTGGAATAATCCCGATGAAGCTATCGAAAGATACATCCGCCTGAAAACTCCATTCGTACTCAGTATCGCAGGGTTCGATCCCTCCTCGGGTGCAGGAATCGGTGCCGATTTGAAAACTTTCGAAGCCACGGGAAGTTATGGATTGGGCGTTTGTTCGGCTCTGACTTTTCAAAATGAAGACACTTTTACCGGAGTACATTGGACCGCCTGGGAGGATATCAAAAAACAATGTGACTTATTATTGCAAAAGTACAATGTCGAATTTCTGAAAATCGGACTGATCGAAAGTTTCGAAATCCTGGACCGGTTATTGGATTATTTGCTCGATCAGGACAAACGACTCAAAATAATCTGGGACCCTATCCTGAAAGCCAGTGCCGGTTTTTCATTTCACCGGTATACCCCCGAAGATCAGGAAAGACTAAAACGCATCCTTGACCGTGTTTATCTTATCACCCCGAATACGGACGAACTTTACCGATTATTCGGAGAAGGAATCACTCCCGATCGGTTACAAATCGTCTGTCGGGATCACCACCTGAATATCCTCTGGAAAGGAGGACACAACGCTGGAGTGGATGCTACCGACGTCTTATTCCAACCCGACCGGACGACTAATTTCTCGGTTCCCCGTAGTCGGTACACCAAACACGGAACCGGTTGTACCCTATCGTCAGCCCTCCTGTCAGCCCTGGCTCAAGGAGATGCCCTAGCTACTTCCTGTAATAAAGCACAGCTCTATGTATCCCGCTTTATCGAAAGCAACAACAGCCTGTTAGGTTATCATTGCATTGGAAAATATACTCCCGACTCAAAGCCCTGGCTCGGTGAATTGTCTTTGCAGTATATCACCGCTCCCAAAGAAGGGATGACCCTCTGCGAGCAGGTTGAAGCGGTCTGTCAGGGAGGAATGCGCTGGATTCAACTCCGTATGAAAGGAGCCTCCCTCGCCGAAATGCTCTGTGAAGGGAGAAAGGTAAAAGAGATTTGCCGGCGTCACCGGGCACTCTTTATTATCAACGATCGGGTCGACGTCGCCCGTTTACTGGAAGCCGACGGTGTGCACCTGGGCAAAGAGGATATGGATCCATGGGAAGCCAGGCGGATACTGGGCCCCGGTAAGATCGTCGGTGCCACTTGTAACACCTGGGATGACATCCTGCTCCGGCAAAAACAGCAGGTCGACTATATCGGTCTGGGGCCTTATGCTTTTACCACAACGAAAGAGAAACTCAGTCCGGTCCTCGGATTGGAAGGTTACCGGTTTCTATTGGGCCGAATGCAGGAAAATAAGATTTCGATTCCGGTCTTCGCTATCGGCGGAATAACGGAAACCGATATTCCGCCGCTAATGCAAACAGGTATTCAGGGAATCGCTTTATCGGGCCTGATCAAAAATAGTCCTGACCTAAAAAGGCAAACAATAAAAATATTAAATTTATTAAATTCATAAACCATGGAAACACTCAAAATTGCAGATAAAACCTTTACTTCCCGCTTATTCACCGGAACCGGAAAATTCTCTTCCAATCAAGTGATGGAAGAAGCGATAATCGCTTCTGAAAGTCAATTGGTTACCGTAGCCATGAAACGGATCCGGATGGAAGATAAGAACGACGATATGTTAAAGCACATTCTCCGTCCAGGTGTACAATTATTACCCAACACCTCCGGCGTACGGGATGCCAAGGAAGCCATTTTTGCCGCTCAATTATCCCGGGAAGCTTTCGGTACCAACTGGCTGAAACTGGAAATTCATCCCGATCCCCGCTATCTGCTGCCCGATCCGGTAGAAACCCTGAAAGCCACCGAAGAACTGGCTAAGCTGGGGTTTATTGTACTTCCTTACTGTCAGGCCGACCCGGTATTGTGTAAACGTCTGGAAGATGCCGGAGCCGCAACGGTGATGCCTTTAGGAGCACCTATCGGTACGAATCAGGGGTTACAAACCCGTGAATTTTTACGTATCATCATCGAACAAAGCAATATTCCGGTAGTCGTAGATGCCGGTATCGGTGCTCCCAGCCATGCTGCAGAAGCGATGGAATTAGGAGCAGATGCAGTACTTGTAAACACAGCGATAGCCGTCGCAGGCAATCCGGTGGAAATGGCCAAAGCTTTTAAGGTAGCCGTCGAAGCCGGACGGATGGCTTATGAGGCCGGACTAGCCGGAAAAAGTATCGCTGCCGAAGCAAGCAGTCCTCTGACCGCTTTCTTGAAATAAACAGACAATCCGATTTAATTTTAATAATATGTTTTCGGAAGAACTTGAAAAATATTCCTGGGAAGAAACGACCCGGGAAATCTACTCTAAAACAGCCGCCGATGTAGAACTGGCTTTAAGTAAAAGCCAGTTGGCCATCGACGATTTTATGGCCCTGATTTCTCCGGCTGCAGAGAAATACCTGGAACCGATGGCCGCATTAAGCCAAAAATATACCTTACAAAGATTCGGGAAAACCATATCGATGTATATCCCCTTGTATATCACTAATTCGTGTACAAATTTCTGTGTCTATTGCGGATTCAATCACAACAATCCCCTCAAACGGGTCATCCTCAATGAGGAAGAGATTCTCAATGAATTGCATGCTATCAAAAAACTGGGAAATTTTGAAAATTTATTGATCGTTACAGGGGAGAATCCGAAGGAGGCCGGTGTCGACTATCTGGAACGCGCATTGCAGTTGGCCCATCCTCTTTTTGCTAACCTTTCTATTGAAGTAATGCCTCTGAAAGCAGAAGATTATAAACGTCTTACGCATTCAGGATTAAATGGAGTGGTTTGTTTTCAGGAGACCTATAACCGGGCACGCTATAACGTTTATCATCCGAAAGGCATGAAATCCAAATTCGACTGGCGGGTCAACGGTTTCGACCGTATGGGGCAAGCCCATGTACACAAAATCGGTTTGGGAGTTTTAATCGGTCTGGAGGAATGGCGTACGGATGTAACTATGATGGCCCGCCACCTGCGTTACCTGCAAAAACATTACTGGCAAACCAAATACAGCGTCAATTTTCCACGGATGCGTCCTTCGGAAGGCCATTTCCAGCCTAATGTTATCCTGGAGGACCGTGCCTTGGCCCAATTGATCTTCGCTTTCCGTATATTCGACCATGATGTCGATATCTCGATTTCTACCCGGGAAGGGGCCGAGTTCCGCAATAATATGCTCCCTTTGGGTATTACTTCCCTGAGTGCCGGATCGAAAACCGAACCCGGAGGGTATTTCACTTATCCTCAGGCTCTGGAACAATTCCACATCAGTGACGAACGCACTCCTGAGGAAGTTGCCGACAGTATACGTCAAAAAGGATACGAACCGGTATGGAAAGACTGGGACGGATGGATGTAATTCAACCGGAATTACATCCCCAATACCAGATAAATAATCGACTATGGGAGAAAAAGAACGCTATGCCAGGCATTTGATTTTGGAAGAAATCGGAGAGCCTGGACAAGAAAAATTGAAACGGGCGAAAGTATTGGTTGTAGGAGCCGGCGGATTAGGTTCCCCCGTCTTACTCTATTTGACTGCTGCCGGAATCGGCCGGATCGGTATACTCGACAATGATATAGTCTCGGAGAGTAATCTTCAACGTCAGATTCTCTACGATACCCAATGTTTAGGAGCCCTGAAGGTCGAAGTCGCTGCCCGGAAGCTTCAGGCTTTAAATCCCTATACAACTATTGTACCCTACGCTCAGCGGCTGACTTCGGAAAACACTTTTATCATCGCTGAATACGATCTGGTAATAGACGCAACCGATAATCTGCCTTCCCGTTACCTGATCGACGAAGCCTGCGTCCGATACGGTAAACCGTTCGTTTATGGAAGTATTTGTGAGTTTAAAGGTCAGGTTTCCGTTTTTAATTACCAGGGAGGTCCTACTTACCGTGACCTTTACGAATACCATGATGCTATCGCTGAGTTTCAGCAACCACAAGGCGTCATCGGCGCATTACCGGGAGTCGTCGGTTCGATCCAGGCTAATGAAGCCATCAAGCTTATCCTGGGAAGCCAGGATACTCTTTCCGGCAAATTACTGCTGATCGATCTGTTGAAAGGCAGTTTCCAAACCATGAACTTTATAAACTAAAAAAGGGACTTGTTTCCAAGCCCCTTTTCTCCCCTTTTCTCAAGTATTATTTCATATATAACTTCAGTTCGACAGGTTGTTCGCCCAGTTTTACCTCCACTTCCTTCATCTTTCCGGCTTCATTTGCATATTTCACCGTATAGGTTTGATTTTTCTCTAACATAAAGGTGAGCACATCATTCATATCCTGAGTCGGTCCGGCAGTACGCCCGCCTCCCATTTGCAATTTACCGCAAAAAATATCCAGATTGGCAGCCACCCGGTCCTCCGAGTTCTGTACACAGGCATTATCTGTAAACATCATAATTCTCAACGGAACATGGTTACCATCCGCAGAGATCGTTTCCAGATGCGATTTATATAGATCGGTATAGAAATCAGTTACATTCGCAGCAGGTACATAACGAATATTCTCATCCCATACCAAAGGGAAATAGGTTCCGGTCGGTTTAAACGAAGAAGCATAAATAGCTTTCTGCTGATCGTTTTTTACCGCTTTCCCGGCATCGGCAAAAAACCAGGCATTGTTCAGTTGACCGGGAAAATAAAATTCCGTAAAATACCAGTTTCCGTCTGCCCAAACCTCGGTCCAGTTATGATTGCCCCGTTCGTCGTGCCAATTGGGAGTACCGGCCACCCGTGAAGGAATTCCGACAGCCCGGAAAGCATCCGTCAGCAAGATCGATAATCCGGTACAGGAAGCCATATGCTGCCGCATGGATTCGAACGGACTCTGATCCGGTTTTTCACGTTTGGTATTATAATCGACCAATACTTCATCCCGGACATTCCGGTTGACCGAATCGATGGCTTCAAAAATCGTCTTACAATGCTGTACATACTTCCCGAAACGTTCGTAAAATTCCTTTCTCCACCCTTCACGGGTTTCATTCAGGCTGACATAAGGCAGTACATCATTCAGAAAAACAGTATCGGGAATCTCTCTGGCCCAAACGTATTTTTCACGAGCCTGATAAGCATAGGCTGTATTCTCCAATAAAAAATCCGCTGTCAATTCCTTTAAATCTCTTTCCGGCATATAAGCAATCAGGAAAGCCATCCCTTCCTTTTGGTTATCAGGAGCATTTTTCAATGCCGCTGTCAATTCGGTTGCATTATCCCCGGCTTTTACCAATGCCTGATCCAACAAGGCATGATATTTCTCAGGAATACCTGCATATTTATTCTCCGTACAAGCTAACAGACAGAGCATAAACAACCCTAGTACACACTTCATATTTTGTAACATCGAAATTTATTTATGATCACTAAAATATTTCATAAACTGTGCTCTCTCATAGCGGGCAGCATTACCTGCATCGGCATAGGATAATCTTCCCCGGAATTCATCTATCGACTCAAAGCCTTTTTTATCCATCCAGCTATTCAAAAAATGATTCATCGTACGGATCGTACCGATTCCCTGTTCATACATAGCCGAACATACCTGCACAGTAGTCGCCCCCGCCAGTAAAAGCTTCACAACAGCTTCTCCATTATGAACACCTGTTGAAGAAGAAAGTTGCAAAAGTTTATCTTTCCCCGACAGAATTCCGGTCCAGCGCAAAGTTGTCCTCAAATCGGCCGGCATACTGAACACAGAAGCCGCTCCGACAGCTATCCGTTCGATATCGATATCCGGTTCGTAAAAGCGATTGAAAATAGTAACGGCATCCGCACCATAAGCTTTCAGCTTACTCACAAAAGCCGGCAAATTCGTAAAATAATGGCTGATCTTGACAATTACCGGAATTTTAACCACCTTTTTCACATGTTTAACGATATCGAAATACATGTTTTCAACCTCCACACTCTCAGCAAACTCATCCATCGGCAGGATAAAGGCATTCAACTCAAGCGCATCGGCACCGGCTTTTTCCAGTTCACTGGCAAAACTAATCCATTCCCCGTCCCGTAAGCAATTGATACTGGCGATAACAGGGATATTCACTTTATTTTTTACTGCTTTCACCAAATCGATATGTTGCTGGACAGTATTAGCCCGAATATAGTTCTGGATATAATCGGCACTTTCAGGATAACTATTATCGGTCAATGCTTTAGATGCATCCATATTTATTTGTTCTTCAAATATAGATTTCAACACTATAGCTCCGGCCCCGCTTAAAGCAATTTCTTCAATCTTACTGACCTCGGAAGTCAAACCACAGCTCCCGGCAATAATCGGACTCTTCAATTCCAATCCGATAAATTTTGTCTTCAAATTTACCATAATCTCTATCGTTTATTATTTATTGTTATAATCTCTGGCTCCAAAAACCGCACTTCCTACCCTCACCATCGTACTTCCTTCTTCAACAGCGATCGGATAATCCCCGGACATCCCCATGGACAATTCCTTAAAACTTTCTTCCTCCTGGAAATACGTCGCTTTCAACAACCCGAATATCCGGTGAAGTTCCCGGAATTCCTTTCGGATCTGTTCACGGTCTTCGGTATAGGTTGCGATCCCCATGACCCCGACAATCCGGATATGCTCCAACACTTTAAACTCATCACTTTCAAGCAGCCTGCACGCCTCCTCCCAATCCAGACCGGATTTAGTCTCTTCTTCAGCAATATGAAATTCCAGCAGACAATCGATCATACGTTCGTTTTTCAACGCTTCACGATCGATTTTTTGCAATAATTTCAGGCTATCCACGGAATGAATCAATTTCACAAAAGAAGCAATGTATTTTACATTCTTCTCTTGTAGCTGTCCGATCATATGCCATTCAATATCCTTGGGCAGTTGCCGGTATTTAGCAGCCATTTCCTGTGGCCGGTTTTCACCGAAAGCACGCTGTCCCCCTGCATAAGCTTCTTCAATATACTCCACCGGTTTCGTCTTCGATACGGCAATCAGCCTGACCCCTTCCGGTAACGTTTTCACAATCTCTTCTATATTTTCCTTGATATTTAACATCATAGCGATAACTATAAAAAGTAGCGACAAAAATATCAAATAAGACCCAAAATTAACAAACAACCTAGCACAAATATAGGATAAAATTATCTATATTTCTTTCCACTCTCGAAATTAATACGAGGAAAACCGGAGAACGATGTATTTTACAACAAGATTTTTTTTTGTTCTTATGCAACGTTTTGTTTCTCCCATGCATCTTATTGACGAAAAAAGAAATCACGTGAATGGATGAAGTGTTACTGATTCAGGAATGCCTTAAAGGAAAGCGGAAAGCTCAGGGAGAACTGTACCGACGATACGCCGCTAAAATGATGGGCGTATGTATGCGCTATTCCCGCAACCGGGATATGGCACACGATCTGTTACAGGAAGGTTTTATAAAGGTATTTACGAATCTGAACGAATATAGCGGAAATGGGAGTTTCGAGGGGTGGATGCGGAAAATTTTTATTAATTGTGCCCTGGAAAAAATCCGTAGATCCAAAGTTTTCCCTCTGACCTTCCCCACTGAGGAGACAGAACAGGAAACTTCTTTTCCCAATGCTTTAGAAGAAATATCGGCCCAGGAAATGCTGGATTTAATTCATCGTTTACCTCCGGGATATCAAACGATTTTCAACCTGTTTGCGATCGAAGGATTCTCACACAAGGAAATCGGAGCTATGCTCCGAATCACAGAAGGTACTTCCCGATCACAATATGCCAGGGCACGTTATACTTTACAACAAATGATAAAAAATTTATATTGACTATGGATAGAAGAGACCGATTTGAAGAATTGTTCCGGGAACGGTTGCATAATTGGGAATGTGAACCGGATTCAGAACAATGGAAAACCCTCGCTGGTTTTCTTCCTCTACGACCTACCCGGTTTTCCACCAGATCCATACGCCGGACGGCAGCTATCGTAACCCTCCTTTTACTCGTGGGAGGCGGACTCTTATACGATCGTCTTATCCCGGAAACTACGACAGAAATAGTCCGAAACAGAATACAACCTTTTATTGTGGATCATATACAAATACCACAGCTTACCGGAACAGTTACGACGGATCAAATAGCCGATTCACTCCTCCCTGTTCTCACTCGAAAACCTATCTACACAACTGGAAAAACGATTTCAACGGATAAATATAAAAGTCAAGAAACTAAAATATTACCTATAGTCATTGCAAGTAAAGCTCTGGAAACAGATTTTTCACCGGTACTGATCGTCCGCAACACGAAAACCGAACCGGTAAAAGTCCGAAAGGCCTCACGGAAATGGCATTTGGGCATGGGAGGAGGTAATTTTAATATAGCCGGTATTTCCAGCAACTCCGCCGGCTATCCCGATTATGCCTGTAACGATCATCTTCAGGGGAATACCCCCAAACCTCCTCTGACGAAGGCCGGAACATCCCCTATTTCGACACGCACCCTGTTATCCGATCTGAAACCGGATAAAGTGAAGCATAGCTCTCCCATCTCTTTCGGAATAAGTATATCCCGCACGTTGTCGGACCGTTGGAGTTTCAATACCGGACTTACCTATAGCTATTTACGCAACCAGTGGCGATATGAAAGTTCGGATTACGATGTATTGCGTCAAAGATTGCACATGCTGGGAATCCCGGCATCTTTCAGTTATCGCCTGACCCATTGGGAACGTTTCTACTGTTATTGGTCTGCCGGTATTGTCTGTGAAGTTAATCTTTCAGGCAAAATCTATTCGGCCTATAAAAGTCAGCGTCGACGAATACCGGGTACGCTTTGGTCAGCGAACACACGAATAGGTATTGCCTACCCCATTATTCGCCATGTATCGGTCTATGCAGAAGGAGGATTTTTATGGAATCTGACCCCGGCCAGTGAAATACAAACGATTCGCTCGGAACAGTTTTTCAACCTCACGGGGCAAATCGGATTCCGTTTGAACTTTTAAATACAACTCATTATATGAAAGACCTTCGATTTCTCACCGTCAACCTGTCCGGAAAGGCCGACCTCAAGAAAATCAAGGCATTTAAACAGTTTAATCATAAAAAAACAAACCATGAAAACATTACATTATCGCTGGAATCGTAGCCTGAACTGGATATTGACTACTTTATTAGGATTTTTAGGTTTCTCCTCCTGTGAGGATAACGGGGACGATCCCGGTAACATCATATGTATGTACGGTACGCCGACAGCTTCCTATACCATCAAAGGAAAAGTCACCGATCAGGCAGGTCAGGCGCTATCCGATATTCAGATTATCGTGTCCGATATGGAATTCAGTTACGAACCCCGTCCTGATTTTATCCCCGATACCCCCTATGGAAGCCACCCGGTCAACGATACGTTATACTCCGGAAAAGAAGGAGAATTCGAAACCCGGCAAGCAGCGTTCCCGATCGATACGGTGAAGTATAATTTAAAAATCAACCCCGACGAAAATAATCCGTACTACCAGGCCGATTCTCTGAAAGTAACCTTCCTTCGTAAAGATTTACAGGGAGGTGAAGGCTGGAATAGGGGAAATACAACACAAGAAGTAAAAATCATACTGACTCCTCAAAAAGAAGAAGATCATGAATAATTCCATCAGCCTCCGGAAACGCCTGGGCCTGGAACTCTTCCGACAAAAAGAACAGCTGATCCGGCAAAAACACGAATTACATACTCTTTTTTGGGAATGTACCCTTCGCTGTAATCTCGCTTGCCGGCATTGTGGCAGTGATTGCAAAGCGATTTCCGGGCAACCCGATATGCCAAAAGAAGACTTCTTAAAGGCTTTGGACAACATTACTCCACAGGTCGATCCCCACCGGGTTTTTATCATTTTCACGGGTGGAGAACCTCTGATGCGCAAAGATCTGGAAGAGTGTGGCCGGGCATGTTATCGCCGGGAATACCCCTGGGGATTGGTAACCAACGGTTTGTTATTATCCCGTCAGAGGCTGGACAGACTTTTACAAGCAGGCCTGCACAGCATTACCGTAAGTCTGGACGGACCGGAAGATGCCCACAACTGGTTACGCCGACATCCGGAAAGCTTTCGCCGGGCCAGTCAGGCTATCGGAATGCTGAGCCGGGAAAAAGAAATCGTATGGGATGTCGTCAGTTGTATCAATCAACAAAACATCGATACTCTCCCCGTTTTCAAAGAATATTTGATCGAACTAGGAGTCGGACAATGGCGTATCTTTACCATCTTTCCCGCAGGCAGAGCAGCACAAGTGCCTGAATTACAACTATCTTCTTCCCAATTCAAAAAAGTATTGGATTTTATCCGTCAAACCCGGCAAGAAGGTCGTATTCACGTCAATTTCGCTTGTGAAGGTTTTTTAGGTCCTTATGAAGCTGAAGTCCGTGACCAATTTTATCGTTGCCATGCCGGAATTTCTGTCGGATCTATCCGCATTAACGGAGCGATATCGGGTTGTCCCAGTATCCGGGCCAACTACGACCAAGGGAATATTTACCAGGATGATTTTATGGAAGTGTGGAACAACCGCTTCGAAAAATTCCGGAACCGGGAATGGGCCCGTCAGGGCGAATGTGCCGATTGCAACCTGTTCCGTTATTGCGAAGGAAATGGCATGCACCTACACGATGAATCCGGTAAGCTGATGACTTGCCATTATCACCGGCTATAGCTCACGGGCTATGGTAGGATTACCATAGCCCGTGAGCTATTTGGTTATATCTGCAAATCTTACTATTTTTGTCCAAATGACAGGACATGAAAATCATTCATACAGCAGACTGGCATATCGGGCAGACCTTTTTCGGCTATGACCGTTTTCAGGAACATCAGTATTTTTTAGATTGGCTGACAGATCAAATTACCACACAACAAATCGATGTGCTTCTTATTTCAGGAGATATATTCGATGTAGCTAATCCTTCTGCTCAGGCACAACGTCAATTTTATCGGTTCCTACGCCGGGTAACAGAACAAAATCCGGGCTTACAAATCATCCTGATTGCAGGAAATCATGATTCTGCCAGTCGGCTCGAAACCCCGATTCCTTTACTCGAAGAAATGAACATACAAATTCGGGGTACAGTACGTAAAAGAGCAGACGGCACAATCGATACGGAGGAATTAATCATCGAACTGAAAGACAGATCGGGGAAACGGCAAGGTTGGTGTCTGGCGGTACCCTATCTCCGACAGGGAGACTATCCGGCAGTCGAGAGTGAAGGAGATCCTTATCAGGCAGGGGTTAAGGCCATGTACGACAAGCTGGTTGCCTGCGTCGAAGAACGCAGGCAAAAACAAGAAGCCATCATTGCTATGGGACACCTGCAAGCCGCAGGAAGTCAGATTTCCGAAGGTGATCAAAGTGAACGCCTGATCATCGGCGGACTCGAAGGGATTCCTTCCAGTGTCTTCCCTTCCCAAATCACTTACGGAGCTTTGGGCCATATCCACCGGGAACAGCAGATTGCCAACCGCAACGAGATACGCTATGCCGGCAGTCCGTTACCCATGTCTTTTGCAGAAGAAAATTACCGCCACGGAGTGATCTTACTGGAGATCGACAAAGGAATACTTCAAAATCAGACTAAAATTATTTTTAATCCTTTAGTCACTTTACTTCGTATCCCTAAACATCCGGCCCCCTTGGACGAAGTGTTGAATCGCCTCTCTCAGCTCCCGGAAGAGAGAGACGATCATCCGGCCCCTTTCCTCGAAGTCAGGGTACTACTCACCGAACCGGAACCTGCTTTGCGCAATAAAGTGGAGGAAGCCCTACGCACCAAACAGGTGCGTTTAACCCGGGTACTCCCCTTTTATCCGGATACAGTACAACTTACAAAAAACGAGAATACGCTCACCACCGAAGAATTACTGGATCCCTGGAAGCTGTTGAACCGAGTATACGAAAGGCGATATCAAAATCCTCTGCCCGAAGAATTGGCTCATTTATTCCGGGAAGTCATTGAAGAATCACAGCTGAAAATGGGAGAAAAACAATGAAAATATTACGTATACAAGGAAAAAATCTGGCATCTATTGCCGGAGAATTCGATATCGATTTTACGGCAGCTCCTCTGCGATCTGCCGGGATCTTCGCAATATGCGGTCCCACCGGTGCCGGAAAATCGACTATTCTGGATGCTATCTGTCTGGCCTTATTCAACAATATGCCCCGCACCACCGGTATTGAAGGTACTAAAATGCCGGATGTCGGACAAGAATTCATTCAACAGGGAGATCGTCGTCAAATACTCCGCAGAGGTACTGCCGAAGCGATGGCTGCTGTAGAATTTATTGCTGTAGACGGAAAAAGTTATCGCTCGGTATGGCGGGTATGGCGAGCCAATAATAAAATAAGCGGGAAACTTCAACCTGCAGAACTCCGGGTATACCCCCTTGGAGATCCGTCTCCTATCACTACAGGAATCAGTGAATCGGAGAATAAATTGATTCAACTCATCGGTCTGAATTATAATCAATTCACCCGTACCGTTTTATTGGCACAAAATGAATTTGCCCGATTCCTCAAAGCCCGGAAAGAAGAAAAGGCCGAAGTACTCGAAAAACTGACCGGTACTGAAATCTATTCTGTTATCTCGAATACGGTCTATTCCAAAACGACAGCTATCCGCAATGAATGGAAAGAACTCTCCGCCCGTATGGGGAATATTCGCCTGCTTACCCAGGAAGAAATCGAGACATTACAGCAACAATCGGCCAAACTCCTGAAACACGAAAAGGCTCTTCAACAAAAAAATGAAGAAATCCAACGTAAAATACGTTGGATAGAGCAATTAGAACAAATCAATCAATCTAAATCGGAAGCCCAGGCCACCCTTTCGGATGCCCAAAAAGTACAAGCCGAAGCACAAGCCCAGTCAGTCTGGTTACAGCAGATGGAAAGCATCGAAAGCAGCCGTCTTTTTTGGATTGAAAAAAATGAATGTACCACTCATTTAGTAAGCCAAACTGAATTATTACGACAAACAGAACAGGCGCTCTCCGATCTGAACGAAAAAGCCACGCAAACCCTTCAATCGGTGGAACGGCAAAAATCATTGGTAAACCAATATACAACCCAGTACAATAAGCTTAAACCGGAACTTTTAGAAGCCCGTCGTTTAGATATCGGAATTGTCAATGCCCGGCAGGTAGAACAAGAGAGCCGGAAAACTTTAACCGACCTGCAAGATAAAATCAAAGTGCATCAAAAAATTCAGGATAGCAGATACGCCCGTATTCTGCAACAGAGAGAATTAGACGATAAATTAAAAGAATGGTTCAGGAAAAACAGGCAACATGAACAAATGTGCCTGAACATAAAGCTGATCGAAAGTTTTCTGGATACAGCTTATACCCAAAGGTTGCAGGTTATAGAAAATCAATCTTTATATACCTCTACTCTACAACAACTAACAGTAAGCCGGCAACAGCTGGAACTTCAACGCCGTGAGATCGAAACATCCATACAACGTCACAATGACCTCCTGCAGTTGCGCCAGCAACAACAAATATCGGTCAACCGGTTTCCCATAAGCGAACTTCGCAATCGTAAAGAACAACTCCGCCTACAACGCGAAAGATTGCTTCAGGAAATTACCTTGACGGAAAAACTAGATAAGACCCGGCAAGAACTGAGAAAAAGGCAAGATAAACTGCAACAACAACAACAAAATTTACAAGCACTCAAAGTTCGCCTGACCGAATACAAAAAAGAAATCGAAATTGCAGAAATAAAATACACGACCATACGCCACACTTTGGAACAAGCCCGACTATCGGTTTCAGAAAATGTCGTTCGACTCCGGGCCCAACTGGAAGAAAATACCCCTTGCCCGGTATGTGGCAGCCAATCCCACCCTTATGCGGCACATCATCCCCTGGCCGACGGCTTGCTCGAAACACTCGAAAAAGAAGTCAGACAGCATGAAGCAGCATATAATCGGTTAAAAACCGAAAATGCGCGTCTTGAAGCCGAACACCGGTACCTCGGAGAAGTATTACCCGTATTACAAAATGAAAAATATGAATCGCAAGAAGAATGCGAAGAGATTCACCAGCAAATCAAGGAGCTTTATTCGGATAGGTCTGTTTCTAACGGACAAAATCGGATAAACCTAAGAGAACAGCTGAATATCAGCCAAAAAGAATTGGAAAGTATTCGTCTGAAAGAAAACGAATGGGAGCAACGGCAACATCAGTTAGAAACGCTCCAAAAAGAACTGGATAAAATACAAAACCAAAACAATGCCCTGCAAAAAACATTTCAGCAGACCCAGGAAAAGGTAGTCGGTCAAGCCACTGAACTATCTAAATTGCAAGAGATCATTGAAGGCCTGAAAGTCCAGCAAAATATTTCACTGGAAAAGGTCGCTCCTTTTATGCATGCACCTACCTGGCGACAACGCTGGGAAGATAACTACCCGGATCTCAAACAGGAACTGACCACAGCTGCTCAAAAATGGCAAACTAAAACGCTGCAATCGGCAGAAAATGAAAAACTATTGCTTCAATCGGTAGCTGAATACGAGGAGAATCAGAAAAACCTGGAATCCTTCCGCCAAAGCGAAACAGAAGCTGCCGAGGCTTTGAAAAAACGCTCTGAAGAGACTTTGTCTTTCATCCGGAAACGGGCCCGGCTTCTGCAAGGTCAAACGGTCGATGAAACCGAACGTTATTGGCAAGAGTTAACAGAAAGGGCGACTCAGGAACTGGAAACAGCCATCCGGCAGAAAGAACAGCTTTCAGGCCAATCGGAACAACTAAAAGGAAAAATCACCCAACTCCGTACCACCTGTGACCAATATCAAAAGCGCCTGGAAAAAGCCACCCGGCAATTAGGCGAATGGCTGGAAAAATACAATCGGACAGCCCCTGCTCAGCTAACCGAAGCCACTCTCATTTCACTATTGCAAGTGGCACCTGAAAAAATCCGGGAAGAACGGGAAAGACAAAATCACCTCCGGGATAAGGTAACGACTGCTTTGGCCACTCTACGGGAACGTGAAAAACAATTGGCCGATCATTTACAATCGCCCGGCCGCCCCGATCCACAATCGGAATCACTTTCCTCTTTACAGCGTCAATACACCGCATTACAAGAGGAATCCGAGCGTATCCTCCAACAAAAAACCGAAGTATTGGCAACTCTGCACACCCAGGAAGAAAACCAAAAACAAGCGGCCACCTTAAAGGATACCCTCGATGCGAAAACGAAATTATTAAACCAATGGAGCAAACTAGACGATCTAATCGGTTCACAGAGTGGCTATAAGTTTAAAGAGATCGCCCAAGGATATACGCTGGATATCCTGTTATCATACGCCAATATACAACTTCGGGAATTAACCTCCCGCTATCAGTTGCAGCGTATACCCGATGAGTTGGCCCTACAAGTCATCGATCACGATCTCTGCGATGAAGCCCGGTCGGTATTCTCTTTATCGGGAGGCGAATCCTTCCTCATCTCTCTGGCTTTAGCCTTGGGCTTATCTTCCTTTTCTTCACGGAATCATTTCGAAGAAAATCTCTTTATCGACGAAGGTTTCGGCACTTTAGACAGCGAAACCCTGCAAATTGTCATGGAAGCCCTGGAACGTCTCCGCTCACAAGGCCGGCAGGTGGGAATCATATCCCACGTACAGGAATTGACCGAACGTATTCCTGCCAAAATTTGTCTGGTAAAGACCGGCAACGGAAAGAGTAAAGTCGTTGTAGAATAAAGAAACCCCTATGCCGGATATACAATATTCGGCATTATTTTTTATCTTCGCGGGAGATAAGAAAAAATGGTCAGATATTTTATTGAATTAGCTTATAACGGCAGCCGATACCACGGCTGGCAAATCCAGCCGGGAGCATCGTCCGTGCAGGAAGAAATCAACCGGGCCCTCAGTACTTTGCTACGCCAGGACATATACGTCGTCGGCGCCGGTAGAACGGATACGGGTGTACACGCTTCATTTTTCGTCGCTCATTTCGATATCGAATGTGAACTTCCGGAGCCGCAACAGGTGGTCTATAAACTGAACGGATTACTGGATAAAGATATTGCAATCTACAAAATATACCGGGTACCTATGGATAAACATGCCCGTTTTTCGGCTATTTCCCGTACCTATAAATATTATATCGATAAAACAAAAGATCCGTTTACCTATCCATTTGCCTGGAAAGCTTATCCCCTGCCGGATATTCAGGCAATGAACGAAGCCTGCCGGGTGTTATTCGATTATACGGACTTTACCAGTTTTTCGAAACTTCATACCGACGTCAAAACCAATAATTGTATTATATATGAAGCTCAGTGGGAAGAGACCGATAAACAGCTGATTTTTACGGTAAAAGCCAACCGTTTTTTGCGGAATATGGTAAGAGCGATTGTCGGTACGTTGATTGATGTGGGAAGAGGTAAACTGACCCCAGAAGATGTTCGCAAAATTATAGAATCTAAAAACCGCTGTAATGCAGGTACTTCTGTTCCTGCACAGGCTCTATTTCTTTGTCATATTGAATATCCGGAATAAAAAGACATATAAAATGAAAAAGATCATCTTTTTATTTATAATAAGCAGTCTGATTTCTATTAAAGGAATAGGATTAACACTCTCTCCGGAGACCGAAGTCAGTATCCTGACTTGTGCTCCCGGCAACGAATTATACTCTCTTTTCGGTCATACGGCCATCCGGATCAACGATCCCCGACACCAAATCGACAGGGTGTACAATTATGGCACTTTCGACTTCTCTACTCCCCATTTTTATTTAAAATATGCACGAGGCCTGCTTCCTTATCAGCTGACTGTTCAGAAATTCTCCCATTTCATATACAATTATCAGCTGGAAGAACGTACGGTCTACGCTCAAACTATCCGGCTGGATTCGCTGGAAAAACAACGGATTTTCGATCTGCTCGAAGAGAACCTGCTCCCGCAAAACCGCTATTATCTCTACAACTTTCTATTCGATAATTGTACCACCCGAAGCAGGGATATCTTATTAAAAAGTTTACCCGACAGTGTCGCCTGGAATATGCCGGATGTAAACAAAAATTTCTGGAATCTACTGGATGAGTACTTGCAAGCTTCCCCTTGGGTACAATGGGGCATACATACGATCCTGGGGCAAAGGGGTAATCGTACGGCCACTACTTTTCAATATATGTTCTTGCCGGATTATCTGATGTATGGACTTAAAAATGCCCGATACGACGGACAATTGCTGGCCGAACCTGCCGAAGTTTTATATCAGGCTCCGGAAATGAACCTATCCAATTCCTGGTATGGGACTCCCCTTTTCGTTTTTGCTCTAGGATGCCTGCTACTGATCCTACTTTTACAATATGTTAAAAGCCGGTCATTATTGAATGTCATTTCCCTTATTTTCCTCCTTTTCACAGGAATTGTAGGGGTTTTGATTGTATTCTTAGGAGGTTTTACAGCACACCCCATCACTGCTCCAAACTGGAATATCCTATGGGCCAATCCGCTCAATTTATTTGTAATCCCTTTTATTTTCAGGAAAGCGCTTCCTCTATTCATCAGAAAATATCTGAAATTCTATCTGGCTATCCTGGCTATAGCTATACCGGTCTGGGCCATTGCTCAGCCAGCCGTACCCATGGCTTCTATCTCTTTGATTATCCTGATGATCTATCTGTGTTTCAGACTAAGAAATGAAAAAAGATAAAAAATACCCGCAAAACTATTGCAGATTTATAGAAATGCCCTATATTTGCACTCGCAAAACAGCACTGGTGGCATAGCTCAGTCGGTAGAGCAAAGGACTGAAAATCCTTGTGTCCCTGGTTCGATTCCAGGTGCTACCACGTAAAAGCGACTAAAAAAATAGTCGCTTTTTTTTATTTGGAACTCTGGGACGGACCTTTCGTCCCGATTTCAGATATAACTACGTCACAGCATCATGCAAGGCCTGCAAAATACCCCACTGTCCCTGTCTGAAATGTCCCCCGTAGACTATTCAGGGACACTCTCCTATTTGAATAACGGAAAATCACCTGTATCATGAGAACCACTGTAAACGGTGGCATGATAGATATTTCTATCAAAATAAGCTGTCCCGTAAACCTTGTGAATTTCTTACCCCAATTTCAATAGCTAACTTCTCCTGAATTTGGAAACAATGAAAATCAATCTGATTATTTTATAATAAGTAGATACTATGTTGAAAGTATTAAGTTTTTCCAAAAGATGAGCTTTACAGCAAATATCTTACGAAAATAATACGCTAATTTTGTAAACAAAATAAAGACTGGATAATATGGAACAATTGCATGTTTTTGACTGCTCGAATGTCCTTATAGCAAGTTTTTTCACTGATGACAGAGGCTGTGCCCACGAAAATCGGGAGCACACGCTTATTTACCTGTGTTCAGGCGAACTCGAAATCGAGGAACGCGGTAAGAAAACGATATTGCATCCGGGCGAGTGTGCCTTCATGCGGCGGGATAACCGGATGTGGTTGCAGAAACGCGCCGACGAGGAACATCCTTACCGCTCCGTCGTGCTGAAATTCACGAAACCGTTTCTGCGGGAACTCTACCAGACGCTCGACAAGAAAGAGATTCCTATGGAATCGAAACGTGAAAAAGCGAGCCTGCGCGTATTGCCGAATAACCGCCCCGACATCCGTAGCTTGTTCGAGTCGGTCATTCCGTATTTCGATACAGGTGTGAAGCCCTCCGACGACGTATTGAAATTGAAAATGATCGAGGGAGCCTATGTCTTATTCAATACAGATAAGACTCTCTACGCTTCGCTGTTCGATTTCGTCGATCCGTGGAAAATAGACATCATCGACTATCTGAACGATAACTACATGTATGACCTATCGATGGAGGAAATAGCAAATTATACGGGCCGCAGTCTGGCGACATTCAAACGAGATTTTGCCAAAGTCAGCGAACTGACACCGCAAAAATGGATTATCAAACGTCGATTGGAGGCCGCTCACGAGTTGATAAAATCCGGCAAGAAAAAAGTGACAGAAGCCTGTTTCGATGTCGGATTCAAGAATCTTTCCCATTTCTCGAAAGTCTATAAGGAAACCTACGGTTATGCGCCCAGCATGATTTGAACCTGATAGATCGGCACAAAATTCCTGATGAACTTCACGACAAAATTATTTGAGCCTCGCAGCAAAGCAGTTGCGAGGCTCTCTTTTTACCTTTACATCAGAAAATTAAAACATAGGATAATATGAATGATATTTTTTCAAAAGATCTCAACGGTGAGATGGTCTCACCAGATGAACCGGGCTATGATGCACTCATTGACGACATTTTCCGCACAATGGAAACAGCACAGGAGCTTGCAACGGTCAGCATACGCGACCAGAAGCGTGTACATGAACTTATGGGAAAGATTCTCGGCAAAGAGTTACCTGAAAGCACAACAGTATTACCTCCGTTTTATATTGATTACGGCAAGCCTGTAACCATTGGAGAACGGTGCTTCATACAGCAATGCTGTACTTTCTTCGGTCGCGGCGGTATTGAAATCGGCCATGATGTTTTCATCGGCCCGAAGGTGAACCTCATAACCATCAACCACGATGTCGATCCCGACAACCGCAGTGCGACATACGGACGGTGCATAGTCATTGAGGACAAAGTTTGGATTGGTATTAACGCCACTGTCCTGCCCGGTGTAAAAATCGGATATGGCGCAATCATTGGTGCTGGAAGTGTAGTTACAAAAGATGTTGAACCGATGACTATTGTGGCGGGAAATCCGGCACGATTCATCAAAAAAATAGGAAACAATGGGAAATAAGGATTTTAGCCGCCGTGGTTTCTTGAAAACACTTGGTCTTACAGGGGCGGCATTGACAATTGGCCCGGCATTTAACAAAGTAGAGGCTGCCACGGCTATTGTCGAAGGACGCAAAACTATAACCGGGAATAATGCTCTTCCTCATCGTACACTCGGCACAGGTAAAGCGGCTTTTGAAGTGTCGGCACTCGGTTTCGGCGTAATGGGCATGACTTATAACCGTAGCCAGCACCCTGACAAAAAGCAATGTATCCGTTTGTTGCACGAAGCCGTGGAACGCGGCGTGACACTTTTCGACACAGCCATCATCTATGGTCCGCTCACCAATGAGAATCTTGCAGGAGAAGCATTGTCTGAATTCAAAGGGCGCATCAATGTGACGACAAAGTTCGGACATGAGGTCATTGCCGGAAAAGCAACCGGACGTCAGGACAGTAGCCGCAAAACAATACGTCAATACTGCGAAGACTCACTCCGTCGTCTGAAACTTGAAACACTCCCGATGTTCTACCAGCACCGTGCCGACCCCAATACCCCTGCCGAAGAAGTAGCACAAACCATCAGTGAACTGATGAAAGAGGGCAAAGTACAACACTGGGGTATGTGTGAGGTAAGCGCAGATACAATCCGTAAGGCACATGCCGTATGTCCACTCACGGCCATACAAAGCGAATATCACCTCATGCACAGACTCGTGGAGGAGAACGGCGTGCTGGATGTATGCCGGGAACTGGGTATCGGATTCGTACCCTACAGTCCTATAAACCGTGGTTTTCTTGGTGGAACACTCAACGAATATACCGTTTTCGATGTGAACAACGACAACCGCCATACCCTGCCCCGTTTCCAGCCCGATACGATGCGTGCCAATACCAGAATCGTCAATGTCTTGCAAGATTTCGGCCGTCCGCTCGGAATGACATCGGCGCAAGTGGCACTCGGTTGGCTGCTACAGAAAGCTCCGTGGATTGTTCCCATTCCCGGAACGACCAAATTGTCGCATCTTGAGGAAAACCTGCGTACATTCGACTTCAACCTGTCATCTAAAGAATGGCATGAACTTGAAAATGCCGTTGCTGCTATTCCGGTAATGGGCGACCGTTACAATGCCGAGCAGCAACGTCAGGTCGGACGCTAATATCAGATACCTATATGAATAAAAGAAATTTTCTATCATTTTTCATTATGCTGTTAATTAAAATCATCCAATGAAATATATAATGCATTATAAATCAGTAAAATATTATAGTATGAAAAAGTTATTGTATCTATTTTTAGCGATGTTCATCACTATAGGGCTGAATGCTTGTTCTCCAGATGACAATCCTATTGATGATTCTGACACTGAAACGCCGGAAAATCCAAATCCTGATGAACCGGATGATCCTGACACCCCTGAACCGACAAGAGGAAAGACGCTTATCGTCTATTACAGCTTCACGAATAATGTACATACCGTTATCAACGACCTGGGCACACAAATCGAAGCCGATGTAATACGGGTAGAGCCGACGGAGAAAGGGATCGACTATGCGGCGAACAACTACGCCATCGGTAGTGCACAGATTCAGGCGATTCGGAACAATCCCGGCAGTGCTTCTTCTTATCCGGCAATTGATCCCGTAGAGGTAGAATTCGGGCAATACGGAACTATCATCGTGGCGGCTCCGCTTTGGTGGAGCAATATGGCGGCTCCATTGCAAACCTTCTTGTTCAATCACGGTGCGGAAATGACAGGTAAACGTATCGGTTTGATTGTATCGAGCGCGAGTAGCGGTATCAGCAACGTAGAATCGGATGCCAAGCGGTTGATTCCAAACGGTAACTTCCTTACACCGAGCCTCTGGATTCGCTCATCACAGACCTCCAACTGCCATTCGATAATAACGGAATGGCTGAAAAATATAGGTTACACGGAATAAAAGGAGACGGTATGAAAAAGATATTCATGTTTTATTTCAGCCGCTGGGGAAACACGAATTATCCTGCGGACGTGGATGCCGCGACCGGTGCAACGCCGGAGGATGCACATTTACAGGCGAATGGCTCCATATCAGAAGATTTATAATAAATCTTACTACCGATTTGAGAATAAGCCGGTCGCCCACTACTCCGATAATATTACAGCCTCCGTTTGCAGAAACCTAACAACGGGCTTACAACTTCCATACTTTCAATTTTTAATCGTTTATAAAACGTGTTGATTAAATTTTCACCTGCAAATGAAAGAAGAATCAAGAGCCGTTTTTCAAACTGTCTGGAAGTGGTGAGATTTGACTATCACTGGCAGAAAACAGATAATTATGTTATCGCTGAAACATATTAGATTAAGAATAGATGCGCATTATATTGTCTTATTACTTTTTCTGAAACTTGAAGGACTACAGCCTTTGTTATATGTAGTGCTGCATTGTTTCGTTGGTGTGCTTTTTTATATAACGTCCTAAGTAACTTTCAGATATACCGAAGTACTGGTTAATTTCTTTTGCTCTGATTTTATCTGTCTGATAGATATTTGCCTGGATATATTGAAGAATATCGAGAGACTTATTAGCTGAACATTCATCGGCTTGTGGAGGTAAAAACAAATATAGAAAAATGTCTGGCCGGTGAATGGTATGATTGCCACAACCAGGTTTTCTTGGCTTTAAAGACCCGGACACATAAGTTATTGATATACCGGTTGTACTTTTGTGGATTGTAATAAAATTACAATCGGAAGTAATGTTCTTATTGCTCCTAATGTTCAGCTTTATACAGCAACTCACCCTATTGATTTAGATGAACGGCTAGCACCTGTCGAAACAGAAGATGGAATACAACGAATTCGCCGTACTTACGCTTTGCCTATTACGATTAAGGACGGATGCTGGATCGGTGGCGGCGTAGTAATCCTTTCCGGAATTACAATTGGGTACGGTAGTGTAATCGGAGCAGGTAGTATCGTTACAAAAGATATTCCGGCAAATAGTTTGGCTGTTGGAAATCCATGTAAAGTGATACGTCAAATCAATCAAACTAAGAAACCATGATAAAATTGATAACTTTTGATTTGGATGGTACAATTGCCGATACGATCCCAATGTGTATCGAAGCCTTTAAACAGGCAGTAGTTCCCTATACATCAAAAGTGTTTAGTTCTATCCAATCGATAATTCTATTGCAATGATTTAGATATGTTTCAAAGTAATCTAAAAAGCGGACGAAAGGTCCGTCCCGGAGTTCCCAAAAAAAACGGTTCCTGAAAAAGAGGAACCGCTTTTATTCGTATTGAAATTTTTTATTTCAGAGCTTCGTTTACCTGTTTCATCAGATCTTTTACATCCTGATTTGCCGGATCTAAAGATTGAGCTTGTACCAGATAATCCTTTGCTTTTTTGAAGTCGTTCACCGCTTTAGCTTTCTCAGCATCATATTTTGCTTTATCGCTATTCGCTATCGGAGTTGCTGCCTGCAAAATCTTTGCTCCATTGTTAAAGTATAAACTAGCTAAGCTGGCCAGTCCCTGGGTTTTAAAACTCTTGGTTGTCAAATTCACCACTTTAGTATAATTTTCAGCAGCCTTCGCTTCATCACCTGCTTTTTGGAATGTCTGTCCTTCCTTCATATAATAAGCAGCATACATGGTTTCCAACTTCATATTTCCCGGAAATGCTTTCATTCCATCCTGCAAAGTGGTCAACATTTCTGCAGTTTTATTCTGGCTTTTTTGTGCCTGTGCTTTTCCCAGATAAGAAGACGCACCTTTGTAGTTATTTTTGATAGACATATCAAAATATTTCTCAGCAGCTGCGTAATTCTTTATTTTAGTAGCACAGTAAGCCGTATTATAGACAGTTGCATTATCTTTATTGTTTACAATTTTCAGATAAGCTTCATATTGCTTGAAAGCCTCTGGATAATTTTTAGCTTTAACAGCTGCATTACCGGCATTTTTTTCTGTAGCCCCCGGATCCTGAGCAAAAACACTTACCGTCAATAAAACACTTAAAATTAAAAATGCAATTCTTTTCATAGTTCAGAATAATATTTAATAGTTATCATTTTTATAATAGTTACAGCCCCTAAGGTAAAAATGTCTCTCTAAAATTCAAAATCATTTTCAGATTTTTTACAAATGAGCTATTATTTTCACATGCAGGGGTTACTTTTCTATTCATTCATAGAGCAAGGATAAAATTTTTTTCAATCCTTCTTCGTCTTCCTGATCGAAGGCATCAAGCTTATCACTATCTATGTCCAGACAAGCAAAAACCTTTCCTTCGGGATCACGAATAGGGATGACAATTTCACTTTTAGACATGGAATTGCAAGCAATATGACCGGGAAAGTCTTCAACATTCCCGACTATAACGGTCTTTTCAGAAGAAACAGCAGCCCAGCATACTCCGGTATGATGCCGTAATTTCTGGCAGGCCACAGGCCCCTGATAAGAACGGACGATCAGTTCGTCATCGATCAACGCATATACTCCGGTCCAAAAAAATGTCTGCATTTTATGGTGCAAAACAGCTTCCATGGTCGCTAATCGTGCCCAAATATCTTCAGTGGTATGAATATAACCTTTAATTTGCTCATACAGCCGGTCATATTTGGCTAGTTTAGCACTTTTACCTGTATCGTTCATTAGGCCTCTTTTGTTAAACGTTCCAAAATATCCACCAAATGTTTCCACCATTTCCCGACTGTTTCGATATCTACTTTCTCATCCGGGGAATGCACACCACGTAAGGTCGGGCCGAAGGAAATCATATCCATTCCGGGATATTTCTCCAAAAACAGTCCACATTCCAATCCTGCATGGATAGATCTGACTACAGGTTCATAACCGAACAGTTGTTTATAAGATTCCACTGCAATTTTCAAAATAGCGGATTCCGGATTAGGTGCCCACCCCGGATATCCTTCTCCATGCTCCACTTCAGCACCGATCAAACGGAATACTGCAGCCACCATATGAGCAATATTCATCTTCTCCGAGTCGACATCACTTCTCTGGGAAGTAGTAATCAAGATCGTATCGTTTTCGATAAATTTCACTGCTGCGAGGTTAGTAGAAGTTTCTACCATTCCAGGCATCCGATAACTCATCGCGAATACACCATGAGGACAAGCATACAAGGCATTCAATAATTTATTGGTAAATTCCTGAGTCAATACCTCTCCAGGTAAATCGACAGATTCCAGTTCCAACTGTAGTCCCGGTTCTGTTATTTTCCAAACCTCCTCCATCTCAGCTGCATACATATTGAAGTCAACCCGGATATTTTCTTTCAGGACTTCATCGAAAACGATCACCGCATTAGCTTCCCGGGCTATGGCATTTCTCAGGTTTCCTCCTTCCAAAGATGCAACCAACAGACCATACCGCTCATTCAAATCCCACAGAAAGCGATTCAATATCTTGATCGCATTTCCTCTCCCTTTATTAATATCATCACCGGAATGTCCGCCCTGCAATCCTTTCACTTTAACCTGAACAGCAAATTTATGGGCAGGTAAAACCATTTTTCGGTAAGGCAAGCGAATAACGGTATCGATTCCACCGGCACATCCGATAAAAATTTCCCCTTCATCTTCCGAATCCAGATTCAATAATATCTTGCCCTGAAAAAATCCAGGCTGTAAAGCAAAAGCCCCGGTCAATCCGGTTTCTTCGTCAACGGTAAACAGACATTCCAAAGGTCCGTGCTGAATATTTTCATCTGTCAAAACAGCCAATGCAGCAGCTATTCCAATACCATCGTCCGCTCCCAGTGTCGTACCTTTGGCTTTTACCCATTCACCGTCTATATAAGGTTTTATCGGATCTTTATCGAAGTCATGAACGGTATCTGCATTTTTCTCACAAACCATATCCATATGTGCTTGTAAAACCACACCCGGGGTTTGTTCTTTTCCCGGAGTAGCCGGCTTCGTAATCAATACATTACCTGCTTCATCCTGACGAGCTTCCAGCTGATGTTTCTTAGCAAATTCCATCAACCAGGCAGCTATTTTTTCTTCTTTTTTAGATGGGCGGGGAATTTTACAGATCTCTTCGAAATAACTCCACACCAATTCGGGTTGTAATCCTTTAAAAATTTCCATTTTATTTGTTTTTCATGGTTTATTTAACAACAACGGATATGACGTTAGCCCATCATATCCGTTAATTTCTTCAACACCCAAACACAAGATTTAATTTCCTGCGGAGCAATGGTAAAAGTCAGGTCAGCATGTACCTGCTCTTCGATATTGGTCAAAACCTTTTTGGCCTCTATGCCTTTTTCGGTCAGGACCACAAAATTATTCCGCTTATCTTCCTGACACATTTTCCGCTGCACAAACCCACGTTTCGTCAGGGTATTCAATAGTTTCGTCACATTGTATTTATCTTTCTGAAGCCTCTTGGAAATAGTTTGCTGATTCACGTGATCTTCCGCCCAGAGCACCTGTAATAATTCATATTGTTCCCTGCTCAAATCGAATCCGGCTTTCAAAAACTCACGATTTAAAGTTTTGGTATATCCCCGCTCAGCTTTACTGAGATAAGAGACTAATTCTCTGACATCATCCATAGTTTATGTTGCGTTTTATACTATACGCAAACATAAGCATTCTTTTTATATTTCACACCAAATCGGCCCGTTTTTTATCAACATATTTATTTCAGACAGGCTCCATTTTCATAATAATTCTCAGGAGTCAGGTAACGAAAATATACATCCGAATTCTGATATCCGGCGGCCATCAGACATTCATAAATGACTTTCGCAACTTCGTGTTGTACCTCCGGAGGCCGTTCAAAATAATCTACTTCTACATAAGGCCAATCATTACCGCTCTTAATGGTTACATCTTCGACCACGCTGGAATGAATCAGCTCGAACACGATATGTTCACGCGGGCATCCGATCGTCTCTTGTAGCCGGTCTGCCATCCGACGACTCACACCTGCCATCCGGGAAGCTTCTACAAAATGAAATTTAAAAAAAGGCATAACAATAAAAGTTTTTAGTAGAATATGAATATTTAAATACCGCTGTTTTTTAGTTGTTCGAAAAACCAGGGAATCGTTTCTTTTACCTTTCTCACCACTTCTGCCAGCGGCAAATCCATCTGTCCTCCGGCAGCATTCAAATGACCTCCCCCATTGAAAAAAGCCTTAGCCCATTCATTGACCGGCACATTTCCCTTAGAACGAAAAGATAATTTTACCCTTTCCCTGCGTTCCGTGATTTGTACCGATACACAGACATTGTGAACAGAGAGCGGAATATTGACCAACCCTTCCAAGTCTCCGTCTTTGTAATTATAGCGGTCTAATTCTTCCCGGGTAATCGGCATAATAGCCACCGGATATTGTTCATTCACCTCCAGTTTATTGAGTAAAACATTTCCAATCAGACGCAGACGGGATAAATTGTTCATTTGATAAATCCGTTCATGGATATAAGCTTTGTCCAATCCTGCTTCCAACAGGTCTGCGATAATCCGATAGGTCTGCGGATGAGAAGAATTATGACTCAATCCTCCCGTATCGGTATTAATGCCGGTGTACAAAGCGCCGGCGATATCCGGAGTAACGATCTCCTTTCCCCAAATCTGTGACATGACGATATAGAGTAGTTCACAAGTCGAAGAAACCTGAGTATCGGAGATTACGTATTGTTGCGGATCGGGATCCGGATGATGGTCGATGATTACACGCCCGGCAGGAGAAGCCACCACCCAATTTTCAAGGTCACCTTCCCGGGCAACCGTATTGTGATCGAGCATAAAAATAAGGTCGGCATCGGCAAGTAAGCGTTTACATTCTTCCGGTTTTTCCTGAAAAGAAATAGCCGAAGAGATATTTTTCAAAAAACGGAGATATTCCGGAATAAAATCACAGGTCAGGATATGCCATTCTATTCCCACTTGCTGCAACACTTCAGACAAAGCCGAACAAGAGCCTGCCGCATCACCATCTGCCGAAATATGAGGAATAATCACCGTTTTTAAAGTCCCCTGCCCTAATCGTTCTTTTAATCTCCTTATTTCATCCGCATTATTTTTCATAAACCAATTGTTTTTATTTTCCTATTATACAGGAATCTACCTTTATCTCTAAAAAAATAAGCTGCCCCCAAGGACAACTTACCAGCCAGTTATTCCCACGTGATAATTTACGATCTCACGGCTTCAAAGGTAATAAAACTAAATCTATTTTTAAAATAGAATAACTCACGAGGCATAGCTCCTACCTCCGTGAGTTATAAAAAACAGTCATTAGGACTGGTTTATAGATTATTCCCACTCGATTGTTGCAGGTGGTTTTGAACTGATGTCATAAACAACACGGTTGATCCCCCGGACATTATTTATAATCCGATTGGAAACCCGGGCCAGAAATTCATAAGGCAAGTGACACCAATCGGCGGTCATGCCATCTGTCGATTCAACTGCCCGAAGCGCAACCACACTTTCATAAGTCCGCTCATCTCCCATCACACCGACACTCTGTACCGGTAGCAGCATCACTCCGGCCTGCCAGACTTTATTATACAATCCTTCTTCCTGAAGCATAGAAATAAAAATGTGATCGGCTTCTTGCAAAAGTCTTACTTTTTCGGGAGTGATCTCGCCTAAGATCCGGATAGCCAAGCCCGGACCTGGGAAAGGATGACGTTGCAGGAATTTATCCGGCAAACCAAGACTTTTTCCTACCCGGCGAACTTCATCTTTAAATAACAAACGGAGAGGTTCTACCAGTTTTAATTTCATATAATCGGGCAAACCTCCTACGTTGTGATGGGATTTAATAGTCTGTGAAGGTCCGTTTACCGAAAGCGATTCAATCACATCGGGATAGATCGTACCTTGTCCCAGCCATTTGGCATCTTCTATTTTAGAAGCTTCCTGATCGAAAACATCGATAAAAGTACTTCCGATAATTTTCCGTTTCTTTTCAGGTTCGGTGACACCTGCCAGACGTCCTAAAAACAAATCTCCGGATTCCGCTCCGACCACATTCAGTCCTAACTCTTTATAATTCTCCAGAACCGTTTTATATTCGTCTTTTCTCAGCAAACCATTATCAACAAAGATACAGGTCAGATTTTTACCAACAGCCCGATGCAATAACATAGCTGCTACAGTAGAATCCACCCCACCGGATAATCCCAGAATCACCCGGTCGTCTCCCAATTTCTGTTTTAATTCAGCCACTGTCGTCTCTACAAAAGAATCGGGGGTCCAGTTCTGTGAACATCCGCAGATACCCACCACAAAGTTGCGAAGCAGACAAGTTCCCTCGGTACTATGATATACTTCAGGATGGAACTGAATACCGTAAGTAATCTCGTTCTCTACCTTAAAAGCGGCATTTTTCACATCTTTGGTACTGGCAATCACCTGACAGCCTGCCGGTAATTTTTCTATCGTATCTCCATGTGACATCCATACCTGTGAATTATCGCCGATACCTTTAAACAGCTTACTTGTTTTATCGACGAAAGCTAAATTCGCCCTGCCATATTCACGTTTGTTAGAAGCCTTTACCTCTCCTCCGAAATGATGAGCCAAATACTGAGCGCCAAAACACACTCCCAATAAAGGCAACTGACCTTTTATCGCCGTCAGATCCGGCTGAGGAGCTTTATCATCCCTGACGGAAAAAGGACTTCCGGAAAGAATAACTCCTTTTACAGAGGAGTCGAGAGCCGGATAATGATTGTAAGGATAAATCTCACAATATACATTCAATTCCCGGACTCTTCTCGCAATCAACTGGGTGTACTGCGATCCGAAGTCCAATATCAAAATTTTTTCCTGCATCTTATTTGTTTTGATTTGAGGTGCAAAGATAAAAATTAAAGGTAAAAGGTAAAAAATATCTTTTCATAAATTTCAGGTTTAGAACTATTATTTAAACTGATAAGAATACTCTCAAATAAACAATTTCTTTTATATTTTTGGCCAATGAAAACCCCACCTCGGGATTTTCGTACAAATCGGTAATTAGAAACTATTATTTATGGATACAACACCTCGATATCGGTTAGGATTGGTGCTCAGCGGCGGTGGAGCCCGGGGCTTCGCCCACATCGGAGTCGTACAAGCCATGTATGAAGCAGGCCTCCGTCCCGATATCATCTCGGGCACCAGTGCCGGCTCGATTGTCGGAGCCATGATTGCCGCCGGTCATACCCCCGAAGAATGTTTGAATTTTTTCCTGGGGAAAAAAATTTTGCATTTTGCCCGTCCCACCATGTCGAAGAAAGGGATCATGATTATGAACGGTATGGAAGAACGGTTGGCAGAATTTCTGCATGTCAAGACTTTTGAAGAACTGAAAATTCCCCTGGTCATTACAGCCAGTGACATTAACGGAGCTGTACCCGTCCATTTTGAAAAGGGAGAACTTCTCCCCTGCATTATTGCTTCCTGCTCTATCCCGGTAGTCTTTACTCCCCGGGAAATCGATCATGTCGATTATGTCGACGGAGGAGTCTTTATGAATCTTCCCGTACGTCCCATACGCAAGCGTTGCGAGAAAATTATAGCCGTCGAAATCAATTCGATAGATACTTCGGAAAAAATCACCAACATGATCGGTATGGCTATCCGTTCTTTTCATCTGGGTCTGGACCGGAATACCGATATCGACCGGAATATGTGCGATGTATTCATATCCCCCCAAAATATGACCAAATACAGCATGTTCGATCTGGAACACATCAGAGAGATCTATGAAGAGGGATATCTCACAGCCAAACGTATTCTAAAAAATTCGATCTTACAGACCCGGCATCAGGTTTTGGCCTGATCGTCCGGTCAGCTTATCCTTTCAGCCTTCCGTCAACGGACATCTGAGCTCTTTCAATTTCCGGTAGACATAAATAAAGGCTGGAATCAGAAAGAGATCGGCTGCCAGCCAGGCTGTCGGATCGCCGAAACAAACTGCAATATAACCGTATACCGGTACGGCATATATGCTGACCAGGGTACGGGCTATCATTTCGGAAACTCCGGAAAGCATAGCCAGATTTGTATACCCTGCCCCCTGAATGGTGTAACGCAGGATACAAAGCAATCCCAGGAAAGGAAAGAAATAGGCAGATACGTGCAAAAACAACTCCGTATTTTTCAATATTTCCAGTTCGGTAGTATCTACAAAAAGTAAAGCCAATGTCCTCGCCCCGACCATTAAAACGACAAAGGTCAGTAAGGCGTAAATCAGCATCATCACCCCACTGGCTTTGATCCCTTGCCAGATACGTTTCGGCTTACCTGCTCCGTAATTTTGTCCGCAATAAGTCGCCATAGCGATTCCCAAACTTTCAAAAGGACAGATAAAAAACATTTTGATCCGCATAGCAGAGGTAAAAGCAGCCACACAAGCCGTTCCCAAGGCATTATTTGCACTTTGAAGCATAATACTACCGATCGCAGTGATCGAAAACTGTAATCCCATCGGTACGCCGATATTTAATAAAGTCCTTGCCAGATGCAACTGAAATTTATGCTCTTTGGCTTCCCCTTTCAGTATCTGAAAATGCCTGTACATGTATACATAACACAATAAGGCAGAAATTCCCTGAGAAAAAACAGTAGCGATCGCCGCTCCCAAAACTCCCCATTTCAATACCAGAATACAGAAAAGGTCCAGGATAATATTGAGTATAGTCGAAAAGAGCAGAAACCAAAACGGTGTCTTACTATCTCCCAATGCACGGATAATGCTGGATAGAAGATTGTACAGAAACGTACAGGGTACTCCGATAAAAGTCACCAGCAAGTAGGCATACGCACCCTCGAAGATATTCTCCGGTGTACGCATAATCCTCAAGATATCTGCACAATAGATACTGGTAATCAAAGCAATCATAACAGACATCACCAACGAAAGCTGCAAACTCACAGCCACATAACGCCGCATCATGACATAATCACGGGCACCGAACTTCTGGGCCACCGGAATACCGAAACCACAACTACACCCATTACAGAAACCCAAAATCAGGAAAATCACGGAACTACTGGCTCCGACAGCAGCCAACGCATTTATTCCCAAGAATTTTCCGACAATAGCAGCATCTACCAACGAATAAGTCTGTTGAAGCAAATTGCCCCAAAGCAAGGGCATCGTAAAATTGAAAATAAGTGGCAGCGCGGGCCCTGCTGTCATCTCTCTGGAAGTTGCCATAACTTAATTTCAAATCAAATCATTGTATTTTTTCACCCATTTTCTCAACGAGCGCCGCATTTCCTGCCAGTATAGAAATACCCCGGTTTTCCCTGAATCTGCGGACGATGCCTCCGGCTTCCTGTACAATCAAGGCTCCGGCACACATATCCCAGGGCTGTAATGCCAATTCCCAATATCCGTCCAACCAACCGGCAGCGACGCAGCATAAATCATAAGCAGCCGAGCCCATTCGTCTTATCCCCCGGATGGAAGGCAGGATTGCAGCCAGATTTGCAGCATTATTATCCGGATTTACATCTTTATCGTAAGGAAATCCTGTTCCCAAAACAGAATGAGCCAAATCCTGTTTTTCAGCAACACGGATCACTTTTCCATTGTACCGGGCTCCTCTGTCCCTGATTGCCGTATACAACTCGCCGAGATACGGCGCATAAACAACCCCCAGAATGGTTTCTTCCCGGTATTGCAACCCGATAGATACTGTAAATACAGGTAATCCCTGGCTATAATTATTCGTACCGTCCAAAGGATCGATCACCCACCGATACTCGGCAGTACCGGCATGAGCACCGCTTTCTTCCCCAAGGACTGCATGCCCGGGATAGTGCTTCTGAATCTTATCCAACAGAAAAGCTTCACTTTCTTTATCGGCTCTTGTTACCACATCGTACACATTCGATTTGGTTTGTATACCCAAATCATTTCCCCTGAAATAGGAAAGCTGTATCTTTCCAACTTCTTTCGCCCAGGCTACCGCATATTCCAATGCCTGATTTAAATCAATACTCATTTTAATTACTTCCCATTAAAAACAAAAAATCCTTTAACACCGTTCTATTTCTTTCAGCGCTTTCACCAATTGATCCGGACAGGAAGTACGTTTACTTCCACATTGTATACCTTCCAATCTTTCTATTACCTCCTCTACTTTCATTCCCCTTACCAACATCGAAATTCCTTGCAGATTTCCGCTGCATCCTCCTTCGAAACAAACTTCCCGGATCACCCCATCCTCCACGGTCAAATCAATAGCTACCGAACAAACGAGCGACGATGGTATAAAATGAATCGATTTTTTCATCGTTTAAATTATTTATATTTCCAAGCTTTTCCACAACTACGGCACTTCCAGGCCGGCCGGAATAAGGGAGAAACCTTCTTCAAGGACTTTCAGAGCTTCCTGCCAACATTCATGCCGGACGAGCAGCTTTACTCCACCGATTGCCTGTGCATGGATCCCCGTCCGGACCGTCAATTCATCCTGCATCCGGGTTTCGATCCCGGCAGATTCTAAAAAAGCCTTAGCCATATAGGCTTCCTGCGGATTTATAAAGGTTTGTACGATCACCCAACTGTCCATTGTATAGAAAGTTTGTCAGTTAAAAATCAATTCTTTTATTCGAATTTTTCCGGAACTTTCCAGGTTCATCCCTACTGATCTCTCAAGCAATCGGCACATCGATCCACTTTCCTCCCTGCAATTGTCTAACGGTATGGAATCCAGCTTCTTTCAGCGCCTGTAAAGCCTCCGCCCGCCCGGCATTGATCAAATCCGGACGGTGGGCATCAGAATTAACCAGTACCGGTATCCCCAAAGCACGAATAAAGGCAAAATGCCGGATATCCGGAAAAAAACACCCTTTACGTAAAAAAGCTTTAGTATTGATTTCCATCATGATACCTCTTTCAGCAATCAGCGTAAAGTATTCCTTCAACATATCGGTAAACCAGCCCTGCCGGAATAGATCCGGTTGACAAATCCCGGCATTATAAGAAATCTTATCGGCATGTCCGACAAAATCAAAACCTCCCGCTTCCACCATACGCATGGCTGCAACAAAATAGCGGGTGACCATCTCCTGCAAATTCCCACGAAAATGCTTTTCCAATAAATACCGGAAATTTTCAGGATCGGTATCTGTATCGATAATTTCCTCTTCGTCAGTATACACCAAATGGACCGATCCGATCCGGTAATCCAACGGTAAAGCCTGAAAATAGGAATTAGCCGGATTCTGAATTTCATTCAGATAGTCTATTTCCAAACCGGCATAGATCTCGATTTCTCCTGCATATCTCTGTTTCAACCGCCCAATTTCCTGTAAATAATCGGGCACCCGCTCTTGCGATAAAGTCCAGCACGTCTCGAAAGGAAGCGGAGCATGTGAAGATATACCGTAAGAAGTAAAGCCGGCAGCGATAGCCGACTTCACAAAATCTTCCATAGGAGCTTTTCCGTCACAAAAAGAACAATGACTATGATAATTGGTCAGATTCATACCCCATTTCCCGATCACATTCTTTCCGGCATCTCAATGCCTAACATTCCCATGGCATTTTTAATCGCCTCACCACATTGTTTAGCCAGCAACAAACGGAAATTTCTCAAAGCTTCATTTTCTTCTTTCAGAATAGAAAAATCATGGTAAAACTGATTGAATTCTTTAGCCAGGTCATAAGCGTAATTAGCCAATAATGCCGGACTATAGGTTGTCCCTGCTTCTTTCACCACGTCAGGCAATTTAGCCACCAATTTAATCAGATTCTGTTCTTTTTCCGAGAGCTGAATATGTGTATCCGCCGACAAAGGTGATGCCCCTGCGTCTGCGGCCTTACGTAATACCGACTGAATACGCGCATAAGTATATTGTATAAAAGGACCGGTATTTCCGTTAAAATCGATCGATTCTTTCGGGTTGAACATCATGGTCTTTTTGGGGTCTACTTTCAGAATAAAATATTTCAACGCCCCCAAAGCCACTTTCCGGTATACCTCTTCGGCCTCAGCTTCGGAATAGCCGTCCAATTTTCCTAATTCCTGAGAAGTTTCTCTGGCTGTATCGATCATTTCAGCCATCAGATCATCGGCATCGACAACCGTACCTTCACGGGATTTCATCTTTCCCTCAGGTAATTCAACCATTCCGTAAGACAAATGCTTAATTTTATCCGCCCAGGGGAAACCCAATTTACCACAAATCAATGAAAGTACCTGGAAATGATAATTCTGTTCATTTCCGACGACATAGATCATTTCATCCATATCGAATTCATTGAAGCGTTCGTAGGCCGTACCTATATCCTGAGTCATATAAACCGAAGTACCGTCGTCCCGTAACAGTAATTTATGATCCAGCCCGTCTCCGGTCAAGTCGGCCCAGACACTACCGGTTTCTTTCCGGTAGAGTACACCGTCAGCTAAACCTTTCAGGACAATGTCACGGCCTTTTTTATACGTTTGTGATTCGAAATATACTTTATCGAAACCCACCCCCATCAAGCGATAGGTTTCGTCGAAACCTTTCAACACCCAATCGTTCATAGTACGCCACAAACTCACGGTCTCTTCATCACCGGCTTCCCATTTACGCAGCATTTCCTGCGCTTCCAGCAAGATCGGAGCTTTTTTCTTGGCCTCTTCTTCTTCCATTCCCTCCTTTTCCATCAAAGCTTTTATTTCAGCTTTATATTCCTTATCGAAACGAACATAGTAGTCGCCGACAAAATGGTCGCCCTTCGTACCTGTAGACTCGGGAGTAGCACCATTAGCGAACTTTTTCCAGGCAATCATACTCTTACAAATATGTATTCCCCGGTCATTCACCAAATTTACCATCCTCACTTCATGTCCATTGGCTTTTTGTATCTCGGATACCGACCAACCCAACAGGTTGTTACGGATATGACCGAGATGTAAAGGTTTGTTCGTATTAGGCGAAGAATACTCGATCATGTAAGAATGCCCGCTATTTTCATGCACATATCCATACTTCGGGTCCTGAGCCACTTCGTTCAATACACCTAACCAATAAGCCGCTGAAATCTCGATATTCAAGAATCCTTTCACCACATTGTAGTCTTTAATCTCTTCAATGTGTTGTTTCAGGTAGCCCCCCAATTCTTTCCCCGTCTCTTCCGGAGATTTCTTCGAAAAACGCGTAAATGGAAAAACAACTACAGTCAAATCTCCCGCAAACTCTTTCCGGGTAGCTTGTAACTGCACTTTATCCTTATCCACATCAGCGTCATAGCACTGCTTCACAGCTTCTATCACCTTGGTGGTCAACAAACTTTCTATGCTCATAGTATTCTGACGATTAATTTTTCACAGGTTACAAAAATACAATTATTTAGCGAAACATTAAAAATGAAAGTGGAATAAAGCCTTTTACGGTTGTAATTTTTGTAAAAAAATATAAATATGATAACTTTGGAGCGTAATTTGATACGTCCCAAGGATTCAGTATACTTCAAAATATCAATAAATGAAACTCTAAAAGAAGAAAAATAAAAAATCTCTATAGTGAGTGATAAATAAAAAAATCAATTAATTATGGAAAATTCTTTATCTACAATGTCTTTGGACACATTGGTCAATAAACTTATTGATCTCAGTGTTTCATTCGGTTCCAAGTTGCTGGTGGCACTTCTGGTGTTCTTCATCGGTCGTTGGATTGTAAAAAAATTAAATCGTTTAGTTATAAACATACTTACGAAACGGCATGTCGAAGCTTCATTGGCCACTTTTACCAAGAGTTTGGTGAGTATCACCCTGAATTTCACTTTAGTGATTATCATTATCAGTGTTTTAGGTATCGAGACAAGCTCATTCATCGCTTTATTTGCTTCTGCCGGTGTCGCTGTCGGTATGGCATTGAGCGGTACACTGCAAAATTTTGCCGGTGGAGTGATGATACTGCTTTTCAAACCGTTTAAAGTGGGAGATTATATCGAAGCACAAGGTCAGTCGGGAACAGTGAAAGAGATCCAGATTTTCAATACCATCATTACGACTACCGATAACAAGGTGATCATCATTCCTAACGGAGGTTTATCTACCGGAATTATGATGAACTACTCGAAAGAATCGCAACGGCGGGTCGACTGGGTATTCGGAATCGGCTACGGTGATAGCTACGAACATGCAAAAGCTGTCATTGCCCGGCTTTTAGATAATGATCCCAGAGTATTGAAAGATCCCAATTATTTTATCGCTTTAACCGCTCTTAACTCCAGTTCTGTCGACATTGTCGTTCGGGCCTGGGTAAAAGCAGAAAATTATTGGGGTGTCTTTTTCGATATGAACGAAAAAGTATACAAGACCTTTGCAGAAGAAAACCTCAATATTCCTTTCCCGCAAATGGATGTACACCTCTATAACGAAAAATAATCTTTTTACTGTCGCAGGACTAGATCATGATCCTGCCGACAGTAAAAAAATCCCCCTTAAAACATTACCAGCCTTTTTTCGTTGAAATAATTATAATTTAAAACTTATAGTTATGGAAACGACAGAAACTTACTCTTCTAGCAACCGATATTGGTGGCTAATGCTAATTATCGGTATTCTTTCTATTCTTTGCGGTATATGGGTATTCAGAAATCCGGTTGAATCCTATTTTGCGCTGGCGGTTTATTTCAGTATCATGTTTATCCTGTATGGGATCGGTGAAATTGTAAATGCATTTGCAGGACAACGCTACCGGAACTGGGGCTGGGGCTTAGCCGTGGGAATACTGGATTTGGTCATCGGATTTATATTATTAGGTAATCTAGCCTGGGCAGCCGATCTGTTACCTTATGTCGTAGGATTTATCTTAATGTTCGTAGGTATCGGTTTTATCGGTCAATCCAGTCAAATGCAATCTTTCCGTATTCCTAATTGGGGATGGGTATTGACAGGAGGAATCCTGACCTTAATTTTTGCCTTTTTGATTATTTTCCATCCGCTTTTCGGTATATTCAATATTATCGTATGGACAGGTCTGGCCTTTATTTTCGGAGGTATATCCGCCATTTTCTATTCTTTTAGCCTGAAAAACTAAAATCCAACAGGAGAAATCTTATAATTTACCTCTTTCCTTTGGACGGTATAGACAACCTGTCAATCGGTGGAACTACAATCTTCGATAAAATACAATGATATCGGGAGACTAATTCCACCGATCAACTTTCGGAAAAGATTCGTCCTTCAGGCTTAAAACCGTTAATCTGTCCGGAAAGGCTTGTCCTCCCTTTTTCCCCCGGTATTTACAATAAATAATGTCCCAAAAAGGAAATAAAAGCACCGACTACGACAGAAGCCAATAAAAGCGGGAATGCACATCTTGAACTTCCCCGCCCCGAGGTAATCACCAGAGGGAGGGTCAAAACTGCAGACACGATCATACCTTTCCACCACCATTGTGTCCAAGGTAAACTCAGGTGATAAACCACATAGGGCATGATCAGAAACAACACAAAAGCCGATAAAACAGTATATTTATCTGCCTTTCTTTTGAATAAAGGAATGATACCGATAAATGCCGATACCAAACCAATTAATATAATCGTCAGATAAGCTCTCATTACAATTCGAACAGGTTATATTTTAAATTAAAGTCTCTCCTTGCCACACACAACAATCGGGAAAATCCAGGTTGATTTCCCGGTCTTTCTTAAACAAGCCATAAATAGCCGATCCGCTCCCGCTCATACTCACAAATTCAGCCCCCCGCTCATACAATTGCTGCTTCAATAAAGTTAGAGAGGGATATTTTTGAAAAACAGTCGCTTCAAAATCATTCCGGATATATTCTTTCCATGTATTTACCGGAAGTTGTCCGAGCTGACGCAGATCATATCCGGCCGGCCGGGGAGTGATCCCTGCATATGCTTCAGGCGTAGATACTCCGAAAGAGGGTTTCACTATGATGATCCGATAACCGGCCAACGTAAGCTCTATCGGCTCCAGCAACTCCCCCTTACCGGAAGCAAATGCCGGACGATCATCGATAAAAAAAGCACAGTCACTCCCCAGGCGGGCAGCATAAGTTACCATCTTTTGCCCGGAGAGACGAAGATCGAAAAAGGTATTCAAAGCTTTCAGCATAAAAGCTGCATCCGCCGATCCCCCCCCTAAACCGGCACCGAAAGGGATGATCTTATGTAAGTGTACTTGTATGGCCGGCAAATGAAAATCGGCAGCCAACAAGTGATAAGCTTTAATCACCAGATTTTTCCCGGGATCTCCTCCCACTTCCAGACCGGTATTCTTAAATCGGAAACTCCCGCTTTCTCCTTCTCCCCGCCCAATTTCGAGTATATCAGACCATCCCACCGGGAAAAAAATCGTTTCCAGATTATGAAAACCGTCATTTCTCTTCCCGGTCACAAAGAGACCGATATTTATTTTCGCATGTGGAAAAACAACCATGGAGTAATCTTTTATTTTAAACTTTGCAAAGATACCCTTTTTTTGTAACTTCGTCCACAGGGAATCTGTATATATTTCCGATAGTCGTTCAAATAATTACTTAATATTTTAGCTATGAAAAAAACATGGATCCTGTTATTGATATTTTTTTCAGCAGGAATTTTGTCATATGCCGATGCCCAAAGTGTGAAAAATTTGAATACGAAAGAATTCAAAGTACAGATTTGGGATTTCGAAAAGAATAAAGACTGGAAGTATCTCGGTGATAAACCGGCCATCATCGATATGTATGCCACCTGGTGTCCACCTTGCAAAAAACTATCTCCTATTTTGGAAGAGATTCAAAAAGAATACGGAGATAAGCTTCAGATCTATAAAGTGGATGTGGATAAAGAACCGGCATTAGCTCAATTATTCAATGCCTCCAGCATCCCACTGATGCTCTTTATTCCCAAAAACGGCAAACCTTTTACGGTAACCGGGTTACGTCCGAAAGAACAAATAACAGACATTATTAATGAAAAACTAGAAGTAAAAAAATAACGACCGTACCTCCGGCACCGAAAAAATAAGTACCGGAGATAACTCCACACTCTCCCCGTACTTCTGAACTAAAGCTTCAAAAGCACAGCAATCATCTTGCAAAATAACATCGATAAAATAACCTTTTCCCTATTCGATATCAAACACGCACAACCATACACATACCGGCTCGATACTGGTACTATCGAGCCGATGTTTGCAATTTTTGGGAATATGCAGGTAGTCTCCTTTTTTCAATGTCACTTTGCGGTCCTCAAATTCCAGCGTAGCCTCTCCCTGAATCAATAATATAAATTCATCGTTCTCCTGATCGTACCAAAATCCTTTGGGCGAACTATGACCGGAAGAAACGATCCGGTCGATCCGGCAATTAGGAGATTTAAAAAGCAAATCGAACTGTTCCTCTTCACCAGCCTCAGCTATCTGAGCAAAAATATTTTCAGGTTTCATATACATTCTGAATAAAAATCAGAAAATTGATTTCAAATTAATAGTATTTCAGACTTTTTTCTGACTAATTATAACAGAACAAAGATAAAACTTGTTATTCTAAATGACAACGTTTTCGATATTAATCTTACATAAAGACTTTCCAACTCAGTTTTCCCCTTTCAGATTAGGCAGACTGATGTGATACTTTACAGCCAGAATCCGGATCAGGATGACAGAAACAGCCCCGATGATCTGTGTCAGTGTCGAATTTAAACCGGAATACAGACAGAGATAGTAAACCAAGCCACCGAACACACAAGCCAGGGCATAGATCTCTTTTCGGAAAATCAAAGGGACTTCATTGATCAGGGTATCCCGCAAAACTCCTCCGGCGGCTCCGGTGAGAGTACCCATAATCAATCCTACCCACATGGGGTAACCATAAGTGATGCTTTTCTCGATACCGACAACGGCGAATAACCCTAAACCGATGGCATCGAAAATAAAAAAAGTATTATTCAACCTGATGACATATCGCCCGAACAGAATAACAAATCCCAAAGCCAGGGCAGTCACGATCAGATAGGAAGACTGCAACATCCAGAACGGGGTAACATCCAGCAACAAATCCCGAATCGTTCCTCCTCCGACAGCTGTAACGAATCCAACCACATAAGCCCCGAACCAATCGAAGCGTTTAGCAGAAGCCAAACGGATCCCACTAATGGCAAACGCAAATGTACCGATATAATCAATAAGCGTCAGAAAATTCATCGTTCCTCTTCAATTAACTACCTGTAAAAAATAACTGTCCGATTTTGAGAGCGCAAAAGTATAAATTTCTGACTATTTTTCCATTTATCCTTTTATTTTTGTACAATCAAAATTTCCGAAAATGAAACCCGATGAATATTACCAGAAACAGATAGACCACTATACCGCCCGTTTAAAGCAAATAAAAAAACGGCGCAATCTGATTACATTGGCCAAATTGCTCACTTTCGGCTATATGATCTTTTTGATCTACCTCCTGATCAACCATAGTACTCAACCTCTCTTACTTTTGGGTATAGGAGCTATTCTCGTATTCATTTTTTTGACTCTATGGGATTCCCAAATCATCTACCGGCAACATCTCATCGAAGAACTACTTCGTATAAACACGTTGGAATCGGATTATTTAGCCGGTAATTTCTCTGCTCTTGACCAAGGCGAAAGGTTCAACGATCCTGCCCACCCTTATGCCCATGACCTGGACCTATTCGGGGAAGATTCCCTCTTCCAGCATTTAAACCGGACAGTGACTTTTTCCGGCACCCAAAAGTTGGTATCCTGGTTATTATCTCTCAGCAAAGACCCGGAAGTCATTCATTCCCGTCAGCAAGCGGCAGAAGAATTATGCGCCGAACCGGAATGGTGTCAACACTTTCGTGCTGCCGGAGCACTCCATCCGACCCAAGCCCTCGATGCGGTCATTTTAAAATCAGGACCGACCGAATCCCCATTCTTTTCAAAACATAGCACAGTCCGTCTGATTTTATGGATAGCCAACACGATTGTAATCGTTTCGTGGGCGGTAACGAGCTTTACCCCCCTGCCTTTTTCCATTTCCCTTGTGCTATCCCTATTACAACTTTCGGCATTGGCCTTATATATCAAAAAAATCAATGCCTATCATCAACGGCTCAACCTGTTTCTGAAAACCATCAGCAATTATCTTCCTTTAGTCCGGTTAATCCACGATCAATCTTTCCGTTCCCCTTATCTTCAGAAAATAAGACACAGCTTGTTTACCCCGGAGAGTAATTCCCTGCAAGCTTTGACTCAACTTCACCGGATACAGAACAATCTCGACCAACGGGGTAACATTGTCATCGCTTTCATTTTAAACGGACTATACCTCAAAGATTTCCATACCCTGCTCCGTCTGGATCACTGGAGAAAGAAATATGGACCTGACATCGAAACCTGGACAGACGTCCTTAGTGAAGCCGATGCCTTGATCAGCATGGCCAATTATCGTTTCAACCATCCTGCTTATTGCCTCCCGGTCATCTGTCAGGATCGATTATTAGACACCGAAGAAATAGGACATCCTTTACTAAAAAGCGAACGAAACGTCACCAATGATTTCAGTATCCGCTCCTTACACCAAATCGCCATTGTCACCGGAGCCAATATGGCCGGTAAAAGTACCTTTTTGCGTACAATCGGGGTAAATCTGATTTTAGCTCAATCCGGGAATGTCGTTTGCAGCCGCTATTTTGTTTTTCAGCCCATGACGCTTTTCACCAGTATGCGGACTACCGATAGTCTGTCTAAAGACACTTCCTACTTCCACGCAGAGCTTCTCCGGCTTCAACAACTAGTTAACATCGCACAGCAGGAAGACAAAGTATTCATCATTTTGGACGAAATGCTGAAAGGAACAAATTCGGTGGATAAATTAAACGGTTCATTGGCTTTCTTAAAAAGGATACTCTCTTACCCTATCTCCGGCCTCGTTGCAACCCACGATTTGGCTTTAGGAGAACTGGCTGACGATTTCCCGGAACATTTTTTCAATGTCTGCTTCGAGATTGTCCATTCCGGTAGTCAAATTACGTACGATTACAAACTTCATCCCGGTATCAGTAGTAATATGAACGCCAGTATCCTTTTAAAACAAATGGGCTTGATATAATTATCCCCTTATCAGGTAAAGTAAACAGCAGCTTCTGCAGGAAACCTTTACCGGACCATTTTCAACCAATTCCTGATTATTCCAGACCCACAATCCGAGATGTAAGACTCCGGATGAAACTGGATACCATGGATAGGTAATTCAGTATGATAAAAAGACATGATATGACCTTGTTCATCTATTGAGCTGGTAATCAATTCTCCGGGCATTGTTTCGGGATCGATCACCCAGGAATGATAGCGGCCCACTTGAATCGGATCGGCCAAATCTTCGAACAGGGGATCGTGTTCATCTACCTTCTTCAAAACACTGCGATGTCCATGCAAAGGGCGAGATAAATTATATAACGAAGCTCCGAATGTCTCTGCAATCGCCTGATGTCCCAAACAAATGCCCAATATCGGATGAGTATACTTACAGAATTCGATCAGTTTTAACAGTTCCCCGGCTTCGGCCGGAATACCCGGTCCTGGCGACAAAAGAATCCCTCCATAATCCCCTAAGCCAGAAAAATCGATCTTATCATTACGGACTATATCATAACCAACAGGAACAACAGCTTCCCGAAGCAACTGAATCACATTGTATACAAACGAATCGTAATTATCGATAACGAGCACTTTTTTCATGAATACAAAAATAACAAATAAAATAGATTTATTTCGCAACATGCTGCAATCCGAATTATCTTTGCCACGGATTTTATAACACAAAGATGAAAGCAGAAATTGTACGGGAAGAGATGAACCGTTGTGGTAGAGCCGGCATTCCTTTCCTATTTGGAGTAGATTTCGAGGGTATCCATGGATTTTTCGTCGAAAAGCCCTTAAGTGATCCATCCGTTTATTTTACGATCGGAACCATCGGTCATTATAAAACGCCCCTTTCCCCTATTCCGGAACCTCGTATAAAAATTCTTCACAGTAGCTTTGAAACATACCAGGAAAAATTCAGGATCGTACATCAAGGCCTGTCACGCGGGGATAGTTTTTTGCTCAACCTGACCGAAAGAACCCCCATCGAAACCAATCTCACTTTAGAACAAATCTTTTATCACAGTCAGGCCCGCTATAAACTTTTACTTCCTGACCGATTGGTTTGCTTTTCTCCCGAAAGCTTCGTCCGGATCGAAAATAATGAGATCCTATCTTACCCGATGAAGGGAACCATCGATGCCACTTTACCCGACGCAGAAAACCGCTTGCTTCAAAATCATAAAGAAACATGCGAACATTATACGATCGTCGATCTCATCCGGAACGATCTGAATATTGTAGCCACTCGTGTACAAGTGAAACGCTTTCGTTACGTAGAAAAGATTCACACTTCCCAAGGTGAGATATTACAAACCAGCTCGGAAATCAGCGGGCAATTACCCGACGGATGGCAAAACGAATTGGGAACACTTTTATTCAAGCTATTACCCGCCGGTTCTATTTCGGGTGCCCCTAAAGCAGCAACCCAAAAGCTGATCCGTCAAGCCGAAGGATTGCCCAGGGGATATTATTCAGGAGTATTCGGTTATTTCGACGGCCAAACGCTCGATAGTGCCGTACTGATCCGATTTATAGAGAAAGTAGATAACCGGTATTACTTCCGCAGTGGCGGTGGTATTACGGTCAATAGTCAGGCAAAAGAAGAATATCAGGAAATACTCGAAAAAATTTACTTACCCATCCAGAAATAGAAATAAAATAATGATAAAAAACGCCTTTATAGAAAGTCTGAAAATTGTCGACGGCCGTTTCATACATCCCGAACTTCACTGGCAACGTATAACCGACACCCAGCGGGTACATTTCGGGAACAGTACCTTCCTTCCTTTATCCTCCGAATCAATACCGCCAGACAAGCGTCTCGGTACCCTAAAATGCCGCATCATTTACGATCAGGAAATCAGAAAAATCGATTTCGAAACCTACTCTCCCCGCCGGGTTCATACTTTAAAACTTGTCGACGGCAGCGGCATCGATTATACTTTTAAATATGCAGATCGGGATAAACTGATCCAATTGCAGCAATCTAAAGGAACATGCGACGAAATCCTGATTTATCAAAACGGTAGGATCACCGATACCAGTTACAGTAATGTCGTTTTTTACGATGGAAACCAATACATTACCCCTTCTACTTATTTACTCAATGGCACGAAACGTCGTTATCTTCTCGAAAGAGGCATCATAAAAGAACAGGATATCGGCCTCGGAGACCTCCCCCGATTCCGGTATCTCTTTCTGATCAATGCAATGCTGGATTTGGAAGACAACATTCAAGTGAAAATCCGGGATATTTCATAAAGTTATTTATATACATATTTACACTAAATGCAGAATTAGTAACGAACTAAACCTACCACTTTTACCGTCGATAATTTTCACTCCTGCCGGTAAAGTCACCCCTCCCACCTACCTGATGAATACGAATCAAGACGATTCCCGATGGATAACTAACAGAAAAGGACGAGCTGCGATCGGAATTTCACCTCAAAGAAAGGGACGTTTTAATTGGATAAAAAAATATCTCTTTAGCTGGACAAAGATAATTATTTTTCTTTTTTTAAAACAATTATTTTCAATCTATTACGTATACATCAATCAAAATCTATCAAAACTTATTGTATTCCAATTAAAACGTCCGTTTATGAAAGATCAAATGTTCTTTATCTTTACGATTTTATATCTCACATGTTCTGCCTGGATCACCGACCATAAAGCTCCTTTCTGTTCCGTCGACAAAGGAACACAACTTCTTTACCAAATCGACAGTGAACAGGCAGAGAGGTACTATTTCCAACAGACGACAGAAAAGATCGAAAACACTGATTCGCTGTCAGTCATTCACTATACAGGAACCCTTTGGGATAAAAAACGAACTGTGGTCATTCCCTCTTTTTCATTTACCACTTCCTGTGTACAAAAGCATGTGAATACTTATCTGCCCAATTTTATTCACATCCGGAAAAACGAGACCTGCCAATTCACCGGCCCGGGCTTCTTACTTCCCGGTTCACTCTCTGTCGGACAACACCTCGAAGACGGATATATGACCATCCAACAAAGCAGTCTGCAAACCCGAATAAGTCAAAAGAACCGGGTTGTAACGGCTCAAACCCGTATAAAAGTACCAGCAGGAGATTTTATTTGTTATAAAATCGAATCTAACCTACAGACCACTTGTTTAGGTATAACGACACGTTATAAAATTTCTACCTGGTATGCCCAAGGAATAGGCATCATCAAATCTGAAATTTATCGGGAAAACAAAAAGTTAATCGGCAGGCAACTTTTGCTGTCCATAAAAAATAAATAACTATTACAAAACGATTCGATCTTCTTGCAAGGACATCAGTAATCCGATTACCTCAGAATAATTTTTAGTACCGCTACTCACCTGATTCCCTTTCAGGTAAGCATTGTACACTTGATGTTGTATTTGTCCCATACCGGGATTATATTTTTCACGCCAATATAATAGATGGCTATTATACAATTCTACTATTTCAGGTCGGATCCGTTTTACAATTTCCTGGTACTGCTCTTCTGTAAGTAATCTCCGGGCATTGTTTACCACATAGCCCAGCATAGAGAAATAACCGCTGAAACGAATAGCAGGTTCCTGAGCAGCAGAAGTAACCAGATAGGCGTATAAATTGGCTTCGGCTTCACTGGCGATCCCGAGACGATGAGCCAACTCATGAGCATAAGTAAAAGGATACTCGACACTCAATAACTCCTGATTCAAATTGAATTCAGTAAAGAAAGGCCCCATATATCCTGTCACAGCCACCCGGGACATCAACCGACTCCACAACATCGGCTTTACCCGTAAAAATTTTCCAGGTTCAACTAAACCGAAACGGGAAGCCATCTTTCCATATCCTTCCTGTATAACTCCGGCAACAGGAATTTTACTCATCGGGCCGGCCGTCGTATATCGCTCCAAATACCAGCCCGAAAGCGTATCTCCTGCCTTACTGTAACTCTCGTTCAGTTTGCCGACATATCCCGTTAGAAAATCCTGAAATTTTTCTGCCGAAAATGCTGCTTTAGCTATACCGGTACGCTCGTAAAAAGGGAAACGGAAATAATTCAATCCCCAGGCAAAATAAAACCAAATATATACCCACATCAGGACACGTATGATCGTCCCGACTGTTTTTTTCGCCCCTTTTCTTTTCCGCCAGGCATAAAAAGGATAAATCAAAATCCACAGACAAGTACCGACGATAAAACAATCGCCCACAGAAAAAGGAAATAAAGAAGAAAAAGCAGAGAGCAAAGTCGAAATAAAGGGATAAAACAGGCAGGCATACGCCTCGGCCCAAGACGGTATCATGCGGAATATACCGATCATTGCTATCAGAAACAGAGGGATACCCCAGCTAAATCCATATTTTTTCTTCATTTTCATAGCTACTTGAATTCAAGACAAAGATCTTTATATTTTTTCTTAAAAACTCATAAATCATTGTATTTTTGTTTTTTATAAAAAACAGGAAAGATTACAAAAGTTTTATTAGTTAATTTCAGGTATCGTAGTCTTGTAACTAAACACCGACCGACCATTTTAGTGCGCGTCTCAGTAATTATCAGGCGAATAGAAAAAATAGCCTACTTCCCTAAATTATTTCAGAAAATTAAAATAAATCATTTCTATTTTAAAGTAAGCATTTTCATATATTTGTTACAACAGAAAAGTTTCGAACAGAAATAGATATTAATTATTATAAAACGCACATAGAGATGTTGTTACCTTTTGTTATCTCCCACGAACTACCCCTGACTGATCCGGTATTGAAATTTTTATTGATACTGGTAATTATTTTATCAGCCCCTTTGCTCCTCAACAAACTGAAAATTCCTCATTTATTGGGATTGATTATAGCGGGTGCGATTATCGGGCCTAACGGCCTTAACCTGGTTCTTCGGGATAGTAGTATTATTCTATCGGGTACAGCAGGTTTGTTGTACATCATATTTTTGGCCGGCCTGGAAATCGACATGGGGGATTTTAAGAAAAATAGTGGCCGGAGTTTCGTTTTCGGTATGTATACGTTCTTGATTCCGATGGCTTTGGGAATCGTTGCCGGCCTTTACGTACTTCATTTTTCTATGGAAACCTCCATCCTATTGGCCAGTATGTTCGCTTCACATACTTTAATCGCCTACCCGATTATCAGTAAATTAGGAATCACGAAAGATAAATCGGTTACGATAACCGTCGGAGGCACTATGATTACCGATATGCTGGCATTACTTGTTTTAACAGTAATCGTAGGCATGGCAACCGGTGTCATTGGAGAACATTTCTGGACCCGATTGAGTATATCGATCGTCATATTCGTTTTATTTGTAGTAATCGCATTTCCTATTGCCGGACGTTGGTTTTTCAAGCATGTACAGGACAGCATATCACAATATATTTTCGTTTTGGTCATGGTTTTTCTGGGTGCTTATCTGGCCGAACTAGCCGGTATCGAATCGATTATCGGTTCATTCCTGGCCGGTCTGTCCCTCAACCGGTTGATTCCCCGGAGTTCTCCGCTGATGCACCGGGTAGAGTTTATCGGTAACTCGATTTTTATCCCTTTCTTTCTGATCGGAGTAGGTATGTTGATCGATTACCGGGCTTTTTTCACCAGCTTCGATACAATTAAAGTCGGTATTGTCATGATCATTGTCGCCACAATAGCTAAATATGCTGCAGCTTGGCTGACTCAAAAAACTTTCCGTATGTCCGTCGACCAGCGAAGAATCATTTTCGGGCTGAGTAATGCCCAGGCTGCAGCAACGCTGGCTGCCGTCATGGTGGGATATAACGTCATTCTCGGTCAAACCCCCGAAGGCGAACCAATCCGTCTCTTAAATGAAAGCGTATTGAACGGCACGATCCTGATGATCCTGGTTACCTGTACAATGGCTTCCTTCTCTGCTCAAAGAGGGGCTCATAATCTGGCAGCCACGGCTTCATCCGAAACCGATGAAACAGGAGACCACAAAGAACGTATTCTAATCCCGCTGAGTAACGAAGACACGGCAGAAGAATTGGTGAATCTCAGTTTGGCTACTAAATCGAAAAAGAATACTCATCATTTATATGCGCTGAATATTCTGGACAATAAAGTTTCAGGAGACGACCAGCAATTGAAGAAATCCCGGCGTCTGCTGGAAAATGCAGCCTTAACGGCAGCAGCGACAGATACCCATCTTCAGGAATTGCAACGCTATGACCTGAATGTAACGAACGCCATATTAAGTGTGATCCTCGAACACCGTATCACTGACCTGGTATTGGGACTACACAAAGAAAAGGGAATACCCAGTTCTTTTTTGGGAAGAATCACGGAAGGTATCCTGGATTACAGCGATGTTACTACGTTGATATATAAACCAGCACAACCCCTCTCTACCATGAAGCGCCATCTGGTAGTCATCCCTGTTCAAGCCGAAAAAGAGGCCGGATTTCCCCAATGGGTTGCCCGGGTGTGGAACGTTATTCAGAATACCGGGGCCAAAGCCATATTTTACGGTTCTTCGGATACCCTCGGCCGCCTCAAAACATTGCTTGGGAAACGAGGAGGGGAAATGGAATTTACCGAATTCAGCGATTGGGAAGATTTTCTGATTGTATTCCGGGATGTTCACAAAGACGATAATTTATGGATCGTAATGAGCCGCCACAATGGTATCTCTTTTAATCCCAGCATGAATCGTATCCCGGGTTATCTGAACAAATATTTCCAACAGAATAGTTTTATACTGGTATATCCTCTACAGGCCAATGCCTCTGCCAACAGATACCTGACCTAAAAGGCTCCGGATCAGCTTGTCGGATCAGGAGCCCGAATAGTGAAACTGATCGTTGAAAATAACCCCTGAAAAACTACCGTTTTCATGTCGGTCTGCCGGTACCGGCAGACCGACATGTGCCAAATAAACCGCCATCCCCAAAGTTTTCATATAAGTCGACTTCCCTGCCATGTTAGGACCTGTCAGAAAACATACGTCCCGACGGGGCATATTCTGTCACTGTTTCCGAAGCCCAACGATATAATTCAACAGTTTCCCCAGCATTTTCATATATCCGATTGCGATATGCATTACTTCCTGGTAGGCATGAGCGGTCAACAATTTACCAGATCGAAGCCCGTTTTTCCGGTGCCAGATACATCGGATCTCCTTCCTGTATACCGAAAGCTTCATTCCAGCCGTTTATATGTGGCAGAGCGGCATTCACTCTCCAACGTCCTAAAGAGTGAACATCCATCTGAGTCAACAAACGAATCTGTTCATCGCGGATATTTCCTGCCCATACATTTGCATAAGCCAAATAAAAACGCTGTTCGGGGGTAAAACCCTCTACAATCCCTAGCGGCTGATCCTTCATTGCATGATGAAATGCCTGGAAAGACACTTGCAATCCGCCATGGTCCGCAATATTTTCACCCAAGGTCAACTGTCCGTTGGCATGAAGTCCGGGCAAGACCTCTATCCGATCGAACCAATCGACCAACACTTTAGCTCTCTCTTCAAAATTTTTCGAATCCTCGGCAGTCCACCAATCTTTCAAATTACCGTCTTTATCGTACTGACGCCCCTGATCGTCGAATCCGTGTGTCATCTCATGTCCGATGACCACTCCGATCGCACCATAATTAAAAGCATCGTCAGCATTCATATCGAAGAAAGGATACTGTAAAATACCTGCCGGAAAACAAATTTCATTGGTGGTCGGATTGTAATAGGCATTTACAGTCTGAGGAGTCATCAGCCATTCGGTCTTATCGACAGGCTTGCCGGCTTTCGTCAGCATATAATCGAATTCAAATTCGTTAGACCGTAAAATATTAGCCCAATAGGAATCGTTTTTAATTTCCAAAGCGGCATAATCTCTCCAGCTATCCGGATAGCCGACTTTAACATATATGGCCGCCAATTTTTCCAACGCTTTGGCTTTTGTTTCATCGCTCATCCAAGTCAGTTCCTGAATACGTTCCCCCAAAGCTTTCCGAAGGTTACCAACCAGTTTCACCATCCGTTCTTTGGCAGCAGCAGGAAAATATTTCTCGACATACATCTGTCCGACAGCTTCTCCCATAGCCCCGTCTACAGCAGCGACAGCTCTTTTCCAGCGCGGTTCCATTTCCTTCACACCCGAAAGTACCTTTCCATTAAATTCAAAATGTTCTGCAACAAAATCGTCACTCAAATAGGGAGCGGCTGCATCGATCACTTTCCATTCCAAATAAGCTTGCTGGGCTTTCAGGTCGGTATTGTTCAAAATACGAGCCACCTCTTTAACAGGCTCGGGTTGGCCCAAATTCAATTCCGTAATCCCCTGCAACCCCAATGTAGCGAAATAAACCTCCCAATCTATTCCGGGAATTTCTTTTTTTAATTCTTCTACCGACATTTTATGATAATTGGCATGAGGATCCCGCATTTTTACTTTTTCATAGGCAGCTTCGGCCAATCGGGTTTCTATAGCCATAACGTCGGCAGCAGCCTGCCGGGCTTCTTTTTCTTCCCAACCGGCCAACTCGAACATCTTCACGATGTGTTCCTGATACTTGGTACGGATCTCTTTACTGTGCTCATCTTCCTTCAGGTAATAATCCCGATCACCCAGCCCCAGACCTCCCTGATAGGTCTGCACCAGATTCATGCTGCTGTTCATATCGTCCGGACCGATATAAATACCAAAATAAGGTCCAAAACCTTGACGGGTCATTTCAGCCACCAAAGTCACCATTTCCTTCGGAGTTTTTACAGCCTTTATTTTTTCCAATACCGGCTGGATAGGAGTACTTCCGTCTCCATTGAGCTTGACGGTATCCATAGCCATATTATACAAATCACCGATTTTCCGGGCAACACTTCCCGGTTCGGACTTCTTAGCTGCCAGTTCTTCGATCAACCCTTGCATCTGCTTCCGGTTATTCTCAGCCAGCAGATCGAAAGAGCCGAACCGTCCATACTCATCGGTCAAAGGGTGTGCCTGCATCCATCCACCACAGGCGAATTGATAGAAATCCTGATTAGGAGTTACCGATCTATCCAGATTAGCAACATCAATCCCTCCGGTTTGGGTAGCTGCTTTCTTGTCGTTACAAGCGGCTACACTTAAAGCCAGAGCTAAAATTGGAAAATAAAATTTTGTGTTCATTATAAATTCACTATAAATTACTTAAATCCTAACCGATGATCTTCCGTATAACTTTCTTATACCGATCATCCTATTTAAAACGAAACACAAAAATAAAAATTAATACCTCAATCCAATCAGAAAACGACACAAAATATACCCACCGTTCCCCCTAACTGTACCGATCCTCATCGTTCGGCAACCATTCAGCTTACAAACCACTTCCCCCTTTTAGACAAAGGGATCACCGATTTTATACCAACCTGTTTTTCAATTCAGAGGGTAATTCGGGCATAGCACCGTGTCGGGTACACACATAGGCAGAAACCTCTACCGCCAATTGATGGGCTTCGTGTACAGAACGTTCTTTCAGAATAGCCGAACAAAAAGCTGCCGTAAAAGAATCTCCTGCTCCGACGGTATCGGCCACCTTAACTTTAGGAGTCTCTACAAATGAAACTGCACCGGGGCTAAAGACGTAACTTCCGTTGATCCCGCAGGTAAGAATTAACATTTTCAGGTTATATTTCCCAAGCAATATCCAGCATTTATCTTCGAGATCGATCCCCGGATATCCGAACATCCGGCTAATCGTTATCAATTCCTCATCGTTCAATTTCAGAATATTACACCGCTCGAACGATCTACAAAGCACTTCCTGAGAATAAAAACCCTGACGGAGATTGATATCGAAGATCTTATAGGAATTTTCCTCAGGCATCGCATCGAGAAAACGGTTAATTGCCGCACGCGACACTTCGTCACGCTGTGCTAACGATCCGAAACAAATCGCCCGGGATTGGCGTGCCAGCGTTTCTAATCCGGGAGTAAAGGGAATATTGTCCCAGGCCACTTTTTCCTTTATCTCGTAACCCGGAATTCCGTTCTCATCCGGTTGTACCTGTACCGTCCCCGTCGGATAGGGAACCCGTTGAATGAAATATTTCAATTGTTTATCGTCAAAACTTTCCAGGATCTCGTCTCCCAGCCGATCATCCCCGACAGCACTAATAACCCGGCTATCGAACCCGAACTGAGAAGCATGGTAAGCAAAATTAGCCGGAGCTCCGCCTAGTTGTTTACCTTCCGGGAGCATATCCCACAGGACCTCTCCCATTCCGACAATTGTATTATTCATAAATGATAATTATTTATCCAATTTAGATAAAATAAGCGTCAAAGCCCCATCGCCGGTCACATTACAAGCTGTCCCGAAGCTATCCTGCAAAGCAAAAATAGTCAACAACAGAGCGGTTCCGGTTTCGTCAAACCCTAATACGGAAATAACGATGCCCAGAGAAGCAATAACCGTTCCCCCAGGTACTCCCGGAGCTCCGATAGCAAAAACTCCCAGCAGAACGATGAAAAGCACCATCGTAGACATAGCCGGCAAAGCCCCGTAGAGAATCAACGATACCGTCATGACAAAGAACACTTCGGTCAATATAGAACCACATAAATGAATGTTAGCAAACAAAGGAACGGCAAAATCGACCACTTCTCCTTTGAGTACAGGACTTTTTTTGGCAGATTTAAGCGCAACCGGTAAAGTAGCCGCCGATGACATCGTTCCCACTGCTGTCAGATAAGCCGGACCATAATACCGTACCACCTGCCAGGGATTTTTCCCGGAAAACACACCCGCAGACAGATATAAAAAGAACAACCAAATAAAATGCGCGGTCAAAACGATTCCCATTACATTCAGAAAGACCGGCAATTGACGGGTGATAGATCCCTCATAACTCAAGGCACAAAAATTTGCAGCAATAAAAAAAGGCAAAATCGGAATCAGAATCCGATTGATCAGCAGTAATACCATTTTTTGGAAATTGTCCAAAATAGTCTCAAATATCTGAGATTTTGTCCAAACAGTAGCCAAGCCAACCATAATGGCCACCACCAAAGCCGTCATCACACTCATCACCGGAGGAATATCCAGTTTAAAAACCAGTTCCGGAATTTCTTTCAACCCCTCGGTAGCCGGACTAATAGTCAGTAACGGGATCAGCCAATAGCCTAAAAACATGGCCATAAAAGCAGCTCCGACAGACGAAAGATAAGCCAATCCTAATGCCCATCCCAGCATCCGTGAAGCATTCCCTTTCATTTTTGCGATAGAAGAAGATATAAAAGCCAGAATAATCAAGGGTACCATAAAGAAAATAAGCTGTCCCAAAATATATTTCAGGGTGACAACGACATTCATAAACCCTTCCCCTACGACAAAACCTAATAAAATACCGGCAATAACAGCCAACACCAATTTAATAATGGTACTGGATAAAATCTTTTTCAGCATAGCTCGAAATCTAAAATAAATTCAAATATAGGAAACTTTAACGAAAAAACAAGGACAAAGTTTTAGAGAAGAGCCATAATTTCCCTTTCAGTTATTTCACTGCTTTCAAAAGACCCGAATAACTAGAATTACACCTTAATCAGAATCCCGCATTGATTTGAGTAATTGCCTTTCCGATCGCTTCGGAATACATATTCACTAATTCGGCCAAATTCATACAAGTGTAGGCTACGATTACAGTAATGATAATCATTAACAGAATCTGGATCAATAATTGGTTACCTCGCGTTCTCATGACTTTTATTATTAAGAGATGACTAAATTATTTTCTTGTCCTAAAGTTAGAAAATTATTTTCAATTTAACAAGAATTTAACACACAAAATACATTTTTTCAGTAAAAATTTTTCGATTCATCGGTTCCCTGTAAAACGCTTCCGGTTTCTATTCTCTTTTTAAGGTTTTTCACTATCTTTACGCCGGTAAGATATGCCCCGAAGGCAAAATTTATGTTTGCCTCCCGGTGTCTCAATCTTTGACCAACAAATTTAAATGCCATGATTAAACACATCGTACTTTTCAAATTGGAAGAAAGTGAGCATAAAAACGTCCGGTTACAGGAAATCAGGGACCGTCTGGAAGCTTTGGTACAAGTGATTCCTGAATTAAAAGAAATGCAGGTAGGTATCAATGTCAACCCGGAAGAAAAATGGGATTTCAGTCTGGAAGCAGTAGTAGCCGATCTTCACGCTCTGGAGGTATATGCCAACCACCCGGCCCATCAGGAAATCGTCAAAACTTTAATCGCACCGGTCAAAGTGGACAGGGCGTGTGTCGATTACCGGTTCTGATCGATCTTATATCCGGTAATACTTTACCGCGTGTGCTTGCTCAACCACGTAAAAAACAAGAATTATGCAAAAAACAGTATCTCTCCCCTTCATGTTATTGGGGATTTTATTCAATGTATGTTTAGTAGCTTCCAATCTACTGGAAACCAAAGTAATTCAATTGGGTCCCATTACGGCTACTGCAGGGTTGATTGTATTTCCGATTTCTTATATTATCAACGACTGTATCGCTGAGGTTTGGGGATTCAAAAAAGCCAGGCTCATTATCTGGAGTGGTTTCGCCATGAATTTTCTAACCATCGGTTTTGCGCGTCTGGCTATTACTTTGCCTGCAGCACCTTTTTGGGAGGGAGAAGAAAGTTTCAATTTCATATTCGGTCTGGCCCCACGGATAGCTATTGCCAGTCTGTTGGCTTTTCTACTCGGATCGTTTCTCAATGCCTATATCATGAGCAAAATGAAGGTAGCTACCCAGGGGAAATATTTTTCTCTCAGGGCTATTTTATCCACGATTGCCGGGGAGAGTGCCGACTCACTGCTCTTCTTTCCACTCGCTTTCGGAGGACTGATTCCTGTTCAAGCTTTACTGGTTATGATAGCCACACAAGCTCTTTTGAAATCCCTCTATGAAGTGATCATACTTCCGGTCACGATCCGGGTAGTAAAATACATCAAAAAGATCGACCAAACGGATGTCTACGACAAAGATATTTCCTACAATATCATAAAAATCAAGGACCTTTAAAACAGGTCCTTGTACGGCTATCCTTTTTTCAAAAAACGCAAGCCCGTCGCAACCAGCATATCGATTCCGACCCGTATAGCCCGCTCGTCGGGTGCCATTCCCGGATTATGCAAAGGACACATTTCCTCTGCTTCCGGTGGCCGCCCCCCCAAAGTCCAGAAAACACCCGGCAATTCCTGCAAATAAATAGCAAAGTCTTCCCCTAAAGTCAAGGGTTCCGATTCGACGATCTGCCGCACTTGCGGCAAGCCTGCCGCCAGCTTCTTCACTTCCTTTGTCAATACCGGATCATTGACCAACGGAGGTAATCCATTCCAAGGCATATCGGGTACAAAACGACAACCGTATAAATCACAAATAGCCGGAGATTTCTCATCGATCAATTCAAAAATCCGGTGCCTCAACGCATTATCATGTGTACGCACCGTGCCCATCACCTCTACCCGATCCGGTATCACATTATTGGCTGTTCCCCCATGAATAGAAGTAATCGAAAGCACTGCCGGGATGAGAGGATTACGGAACTTAGTAATAATAGTCTGATAAAACTGGATCAGGGCCGTAGCTGCCAAAATAGGATCGGACCCCAGCTGAGGCATGGCCGCATGTGTCCCTTTTCCTTCCACTGCAAAAATAATATTATCGGAAGAAGCAAAAAAGGCTCCCGGACGTATACCGATCTGTCCAACCGGTAATCCGGGAAATACATGCTGACCGAATATGGCTTTCGGTACGGGAGGTTCCAGCAAATGAGGCAATAATAATCTTGCTCCTCCGGGACGTTTTTCTTCACTCGGTTGAAAAACAAGTTTCAGGGTCCCACCCAACTCTGCCTCTTTACTTTTTAAAATAATAGCCGCCCCCAATAACATAGCAGTATGCATATCATGTCCACAAGCGTGCATCAGCCCGGGAGTCTCCGAACAATAAGGTAATCCGGTATCTTCCTGTACCCGCAGCGCATCCATGTCAGCCCGTAAAGCGACACAATCGGCTCCTTCACCCAAAGTGGCTATAATTCCTGTCCCGTAAGTTTTATAAGGTATTTTATATTCCTTCAGTACGTCGATGACAAAAGCTTGCGTCTGAAATTCCTGGGTAGAAACTTCGGGATGCCGGTGCAACCAACGCCGGAATAAAATAGCCTGCTTATAAATTTCTTCTGAATCCATCGGTTTAAATTTATCGGTACGATAAATTTCAGTTTATAAAATCTGTGACAAAAGTATATATAAATTGCAAATTTTTAATTTTAAACATCCAGGTTATTTTTAGGAAACTTCATTTACCAATGTCTTTCCATCGATAAAATCCTGTATATTTTGCAAGGTAGTCTCTGCAATATTGTGCATTGCTTCCCGGGTAAAAAATCCCTGATGTGAGGTAACGATGACATTATTGAACGAGAGTAAACGGGCCAGGACATCATCATCGATAATTTTATCCGATTGATCTTCATAAAAATACCCCTCTTCTTCTTCATAAACATCCAATCCGGCAGCTGCTATTTTTTTACTTTTCAACCCTTCGATCAAGGCATTGGTATGGATCAATTGTCCCCGACTCGTATTTATGATTATCGTGCCTTCTTTCATTTTAGCGATAGACTGTGCGTCGATCATGTTTTTGGTCTGATCAGTCAGGGGAACATGCAAAGAAATCATGTCTGCTTGTGCATACAGACCATCCAATGAAACATAAGAGATCCCGACCTCCCGGGCATATTTTTCATCCGGATAAAGATCATAAGCCACTACTTTCATACCGAACCCCTGCAAAATCCGGATCAGAATCCGTGCAATCTTCCCAGTCCCGATAATTCCGGCTGTTTTCCCATTCATATCGAATCCCATCAGGCCATGTAAAGCGAAATTACCATCCCGGGTACGCCAATAAGCCCGATGAATTTTCCGGTTCAAAGCCAACATCAGTGCAACAGCATGTTCGGCAACTGCATAAGGAGAGTAAGCAGGTACCCGAACCACTTTCAATTTATCTTTAGCAGCAGCCAAATCTACATTATTATATCCGGCAGCCCTTAAAGCGATCAGTTTGACCCCGTAACCGGCCATTTGCTCAATAATTGCGGTATCCGCCGTGTCATGCACAAAAATACAGATCGCATCCATTCCTTGGGTCAAGACCACATTATTCCGGTTCAACTGCCCTTTGTGGTACAGAATCTCAAAACCATATTTTTCATTCACCTCATCAAACGAAGCCCTGTCATAAGGTTTTGTATCAAAAAATGCAATTTTAAAAGCCATATCTCTTCATTTTAAAATTAAAACAACCTCCTGTCATCTATTTATTACATTATTTACGAAAAATAAAAATATCTGTTATCTTTGTCCTTCATTAGTAATCATACCCATTTATGAGTGATACTTATACCCGATCAGTCATTTTATTTTCTTTAAAGATGGGGCATTTTACATCTCTCAAACGTTATCTTAACATTTCTTACATTTCTCAAATCCAATTTTTATCAAATATTCTTAATACCCGGAAATATTTGAAAGAATTAGCACGAATTATGTATAAGGGAAAGAGTGCAAAAATAAATTTATAATAATACGCAATATGAAAATTGAAAAATTGAAAATGACTCGAATGCACAACTTATTCATCATTACCTTGAGTGCAATGTGTGTCGCATGTGGAGGAAAAAATCAGGGAAGACAACAAACGGTTCCCGAATTTGCAGTAATCACTTTACAGCCCGAAACGGTAAAATTGACCTCTGCTTATCCGGCAACTTTCAAAGGACGCCAGGATGTCGAGATCCGTCCGAATGTAAGTGGTTTTATTACGAAACTATGTGTAGACGAAGGCTCGAGTGTCCAAAAAGGCCAAACCTTATTTGTTATCGATCCTGTTCAATACGAAGAAGCTGTCAACGTAGCAAAAGCTGCTGTAGAAGTAGCTAAAGCCAATGTTGCGACCGCAGAATTGACGGCCAAAAACAAGCGGCAACTCGAACAAAAGAATATTATCAGTAAATTCGATCTTCAGACAGCAGAGAATGCGCTGGCTTCCAGCGAGGCAGCCCTGGCTCAGGCGAAGGCACAGCTGACCAACGCCGAAAAAAATCTCTCCTATACGCAAGTCACAAGTCCCGTCAACGGAGTCATGGGAAAAGTACCTTTCCGGGTCGGTTCCCTGGTCAGTCCGAGTATGACGACTCCGCTCACAACGGTTTCCGATATTTCAGAAATGTATGCTTATTTTTCTATGACTGAAAAACAATTACTCGACCTGATCCGTCAGGACAGCACTTCCAGTAAGATTTTGGAAAAAATGCCTCCGGTATCTTTAACCACCGCAGACGGCCGTCCTTATTCCCAGCAAGGAAAAATCGAGACGATCAGTGAAGTAATCGACCAAACAACCGGATCGGTAAGCGTACGTGCCACCTTCAGCAACCCTCAACGTCTATTGAGAAGCGGAGGCACCGGTTCCGTTATCATTCCTTCCCAACTTCAGAATGTGTTGGTGGTACCTCAAAAAGCCACCTACGAACTTCAGGATAAACGTTTTGTGTTTGTCGTAGATGCCGACTCGAAGGTAAAAAATACTGAAGTCGAAGTATTCAAATTGGATGACGGTAAAAATTTCGTCGTTACTTCGGGATTAAATCCGGGAGACAGAATCGTTATCGAAGGAGTAGGAACGCTCCGGGACGGCACCCAGATCCAACCGATCACTCCTGAGGCTGCAGCTGCCAAAATCAAAGCTGCCACCCAACCTGTGAATAAATAATCTGCTTTAAAGCTTAAGAAAATGAAATTAGATCGATTTATTAACCGTCCGGTACTTTCAACGGTAATTTCCATTGTCGTCGTTATATTGGGTATATTAGGACTTGTATCCTTACCTGTATCGCAGTATCCGGATATCGCCCCTCCAACCATCCGGGTCACCACAACCTATACCGGGGCCAATGCACAGACTATTCTGAACAGTGTTATCGCTCCGCTGGAAGAGCAAATCAACGGTGTGGAGGACATGATGTATATGAGTTCCACAGCGACCAATACCGGAGAAGCCAGCATAGAAGTTTATTTTAAGCAGGGTACCGACCCCGATATGGCTGCAGTAAATGTGCAAAACCGGGTAGCTAAAGCCCAGGGATTCCTTCCCGCCGAAGTCACCCAGGTAGGAGTCATCACCCAAAAACGGCAATCCAGTATGCTGCTAGGTTTTTCTTTCTATAGTTCCGACGATAAATACGATAACGAATTTCTGGAGAACTACATGAACATCAACATTATCCCTGAAATTAAACGTATTCAGGGGGTTGGAGACGCCATGGTGATGGGAACCGACTATTCGATGCGTATCTGGTTGAAACCGGATGTTATGGCCCAATACAAACTGATGCCCAGTGATGTATCGGTTGCTTTAGCAGAACAAAACATCGAAGCTGCTCCGGGACAATTCGGAGAACGGGGTAATCAGTCCTTTCAATATGTCATGAAATACAAGGGGCGTTTACAAACGCAGGAAGAATTTGAAAATATCGTTATCCGGGCTACCTCCGACGGAGAAATTTTGCGTTTGAAAGATATTGCAACAGTCGAATTAGGCCGGTTGACTTATGGTTTCCAGAACAATGTCAACGGACATCCGGGAGTAACCGCAATCATTTTCCAAACGGCAGGATCCAATGCTACGACCATCATCCAGGACATTCAGGAATACCTTAAAAAAGTGGAACCGACCTTACCTCCCGGAGTCAAAGTCGTAGAATTGTTGAATGCCAACGACTTCTTGTTCGCTTCTATCCACGAAGTATTGAAAACCTTGCTCGAAGCATTTGTACTGGTATTTTTAGTGGTATATATCTTCTTGCAGGATTTTCGTTCCACCTTGATCCCGGCCATAGCAATCCCTGTTGCGCTGATCGGTACTTTCTTCGGTCTGTACCTGATCGGTTTCAGTGTCAATCTGCTAACCTTATGTGCCATGGTATTGGCCATTGCCATTGTTGTCGACGATGCCATTGTCGTCGTCGAGGGGGTTCATGCCAAGCTCGACCAAGGGTATAAATCGGCCCGTCTGGCTTCTATCGATGCGATGAGCGAACTGGGGGGAGCCATTGTATCCATCACCCTGGTCATGATGTCTGTATTTATTCCGGTAAGTTTTATGACAGGAACCTCAGGAACTTTCTACCGGCAGTTCGGGCTCACGATGGCTATTGCTATCGGCCTATCGGCAATCAATGCCTTAACGTTAAGTCCTGCATTGTGTGCTATATTTTTACATCCCCACGATAAAAACGGAGAGAAGAAAAAGACTTCTCTGATCGAACGTTTCCACATCGCATTCAATGCCGCTTATGATGTTACCCTGAAAAAGTACGAACGAGGAATCACATTCTTTATCCGTCGTAAATTTTTATCATTTGCCATCGTTATAGCGACTATCGTCGTTATGATCTTCCTGATGAACATCACTCCTACCGGATTGGTTCCCAATGAAGATACCGGAACCATTTTCGCCGTAGTCGATATGGCACCGGGTACCGCCCAGGAGAGAACCGAAGCCGTTATGGAACAGGTAGACAGTTTGGTGGCAGCCAATCCGGCAGTGAAGAGCAGGACCCAGGTAACCGGTTACAGCTTCCTGGCAGGACAAGGTAACTCATACGGGACGCTGATCATAAAATTGAAAGACTGGAAAGAACGGGGTAAAGGGGAAGATGCCAATACGGTAATCGGTACCCTATATATGCAGGCTCAATCTCTGATCAAAGATGCCCGAGTATTGTTATTCGCCCCTCCGATGATCCCCGGCTACAGTGTCACCAACGGTTTCGAGTTCAACTTACAGGATAAAACCGGTGGAGATTTGAATACTTTCTATGAAGTTGCTCAGGAATTTCTGGGAAAATTGAAAGAACGGCCTGAAATCGCTACGGCTCAAACGTCTTTCAACCCCACTTTCCCTCAGTATATGATCGATATAGATGCAGCCAAATGTAAGCAAGCCGGTATCAGTCCCAACGATATCCTAACTACTTTGCAAGGCTATTACGGCGGTATATATGCATCCAATTTCAACCGTTTCGGTAAATTATACCGGGTAATGATTCAGGCAGATCCCCGTTATCGGATCAATCCGGAATCTCTGCAAAACGTCAAAATCCGGAACGGAAACGAAATGGCACCGATCAGTCAATTTATGACGCTGACAAAAGTATACGGTCCCGACAACATCAAGCGTTTCAATATGTTTACCTCCATGAGTGTGAACGGTTCGCCGGCTGACGGCTATAGTTCCGGACAGGCGATTAAAGCTATCGAAGAAGTTGCCGCCCAATCCTTGCCAACAGGGTATGGATTCGAATTTTCCGGAATGACCCGGGAAGAACAAAGTAGTAGCGGGAGTACGACAGCGATGATATTCGCACTGTGTTTCGTATTCGTCTATTTGTTGCTGAGTGCACAGTATGAAAGTTATATTCTGCCTCTGGTCGTACTGCTTTCCGTCCCCTCCGGATTGATGGGTAGTTTTATTTTCGCTCAGATCATGGGAGTAGAAAACAACATTTATATGCAAATCGCTTTGATTATGTTGATCGGTCTGTTGGCTAAAAATGCGATATTGATTACTGAATTCGCCTTAGACCGCCGGAAAACCGGTATGAGCATTACCGAAGCAGCCGTATCGGGAGCTTCTGCCCGGTTACGCCCTATCTTAATGACCTCCCTGGCTATGGTCATCGGATTGCTGCCGCTGATGTTCGCTCATGGAGTCGGAGCCAACGGTAACAGCACTTTGGGAACCGGAGCGATCGGTGGTATGTTTATCGGAATGATCTGTCAGATCTTTATTGTTCCGGCTTTGTTTGTTGTTTTCGAACATATCCAGGAAAAAGTCAAACCGCTGGAATGGCATGATACGGATAATACGGATATCGCCTCTGAAATTGAACAATATACGAAATAAGAAATACCATGAAAATACAAACGATTATATATCCTTTATGTATGGCAGCTCTACTGGGCAGCTGCCATATATACAAACCATACAGCCGTCCCGAAGTAGATACGCAAGGCTTGTACAGGGATCCTGTTTCGGTGAACGATACCCTGGTATCCGATACCGTCAATATGGCCAATCTACCCTGGGAGAAGGTTTTCACCGATCCTCAATTACAAGTGTTGATCCGCTTGGGTCTCGAAAGAAATACAGACTTGCAAACCGCTATGTTGCAGGTAAAAGAAGCTCAAGCCAGCCTGATGACTTCGCGTTTATCCTACCTTCCTTCTCTTACCCTTGCCCCCCAAGGCGGAGTGAGTAGTTTCGACCGGATGAAAGGCAGTTGGAGCTGGTCCCTGCCCGTTTCAGCAAGTTGGGAATTGGATCTTTTCGGAAAGATTCTAAATACAAAACGGGCGGCGAAAGCAGCCTTATTACGGAGTGAAGCCTATCGACAAGCTGTGCAAACCCAGGTTGTCGCTGCAATAGCCAATTATTATTACACCTTACTGATGCTCGACAAGCAGTTGCAGATCACAGAAGAAACTGCCGTATTATGGGGAGAAAATGTCGAGACCATGAAAGCGATGAAAGAGGCGGCGATGGTCAATGAAGCAGGAGTTGTACAAAGCGAAGCCAATTATTATATGGTGCTGGCTTCTATCTCCGACCTGAAAAATCAGATCCGGGAAACCGAGAATGCCTTATCCTTACTGTTGCGACAAGCTCCTCAGAAAATCGAACGCGGCAAGCTGGAGGACCAACAACTCCCGACAATACTGCATACCGGCGTCCCGGTACAATTGTTATCCAACCGTCCGGACGTCAAAGCGGCAGAAATGGCATTAGCAGGAACATATTATAATGCCAACGAAGCACGTGCTGCTTTCTATCCGTCGATCTCCATCAGCGGGACTTATGGATGGACCAATCAAGCCGGGAACACGATCATCAATCCCGGAAAAATGATTGCCTCGGCTATCGGTTCACTGACTCAACCTTTATTTTACCGGGGAGCGAATATTGCCCGCTTAAAGATTGCCAAAGCCCAGCAAGCAGAGGCGATGTTAAGTTTCGAACAAGCGATATTGAATGCAGGCGCCGATGTCAGCGATGCACTGAGTCTGTATCAATCGGCTGAAGATAAACGGATACAACGGGTGAAACAAATAAATTCATTGGAAAAATCGGTGGAGTATACACAGGAATTACTAACTTTAGGTACCTCTAATACGAATTACCTGGAAGTACTGACAGCACAACAATCGCTGTTAAACGCTCAGTTGTCCGGAATTTCCGATGAGTTCCAGCGTTTGCAGGCCGTAGTAAACCTATACCATGCATTGGGTGGAGGCACTAAATAACGACACTAACCTTAAAAACAAAAAATATGATCAGTCCTTTAGCGTATGTAGATAAAGAAGCCCGGATCGGAGCGAATGTTACCATTCATCCTTTTGCCTATATCGACAAGAATGTCGAAATCGGAGACAATTGTACGATCATGCCTTATGCCAGTATTCTCAGTGGCACCCGTATGGGAACGGATAATATCATCTATCAGGGTGCCATCATCGGTGCTACTCCTCAGGATTTTAAATTCAAGGGTGAGGATACCCTCCTGAAAATCGGTAATCACAATACCATACGGGAGAAAGTGATCCTTAACCGGGGCACGAACACAACCGATTGTACGATAATCGGAGACGGTAACTTTCTGCTGGAAGGCGTACATCTGGCACACGACACCCATTTAGGCAGCCATTGTGTATTGGGAAACGGTGCCAAAACAGCAGGAAACTGTATTATCGACGACAAGGCGATTTTAGGTAGTGAAGTGATCGTCAAACACGGTTGCCGTATCGGAAGCTGGGCACTATTGCGTGACGGCTGCCGCGCCAACAAAGATGTTCCGCCTTATATCGTGGCGGCCCACAATCCGATCAGTTACTATGGAATCAATGCTTTGATCCTGGCTAAAGAAGGCCATCTCACCGAAAATGTGATCGATAATATAGCTAAATGTTACCGGCAAATTTATCAATGCGGTACCAGTCTGGAAAATGCCCTGCGAAGAATCAAAGATATTATTCCTCTCAGTCCGGAAATCACTTACCTGGTAGATTTTATCGAACAATCTAAAAAGGGGATTATCGGAACGACAATGTAAATTTAAAAATTCAACGGTTACAAGAGTGACAACGATCAGACTGACCAAGGCCAACTCTTGCAACCGTTGATACTTCTTCCTTATCTGATCTGAATACGTTCATTTTCCAGACTGCCGATAATAGCGAGTGATCCGACATGTATAACCTCTCCCCTCCAAAGTTCCCTTCTTTTTGAAAAGCTTTTTCGATAATCACATCCCCCAGGAAAGCATTTACCATTTTGTAGTATTCATACAAATCAGTTTACCGCACTGTTTCCCGAATCTCCTCTCCCGGTCCTGCTGCATATCTGTAGATCGTTTTCATAATTCGGTACTCTTTATCCATCACCTTTTTTCCGACATCTCGTCCAAGTAAAAAAAACAGGAAGGCGATCGAACCTTCCTGTTATAAATCGATATAATCTTCGTCGTTTATGAACACGATCTTACTACATTCAGCTTATGCCTTCACTTTTTCCTCTATCCATTTCCGGGCATTGACAAAAGCCTCGATCCACGGACTCACTTCATCCTCACTGCGTCCTTCAGCATAATATGCCCAATTCCATGGATAGATAGACCGTTCCAAGTGAGGCATCATCGCCAGGTGACGGCCATCTTTACTACAGATCGCCGCTGTAGCGAACGGTGAACCGTTCGGATTGCCCGGATAGGCATCGTAACTGTATTTGATCGGAATATGGTATTCACTCTCGGCATAAGGCAAACTGAATTTACCTTCTCCATGAGCGATCCAGATACCTAACCGACTACCTGCCAAAGACTTTAACATTACAGAATGATTCGGCTGAATCGTTACATTGACAAAACCGGATTCAAACTTATGGGAGTCATTATGCAACATCTTAGGCATTTCAGCATGCTCGGGATAAATAAGTCCCAGTTCAACAGCCAACTGGCATCCGTTACAAATACCCAAACTCAAGGTGTCTTCGCGTTTATAGAAATTCTCCAAAGCCTGTCGTGCTTTTTCATTGAATTTGAAAGCGCCGGCCCACCCCTTGGCAGAACCCAACACGTCAGAATTCGAGAATCCTCCGACAAAGACAATCATATTTACCTCTTCGAGAGTTTCACGTCCGCTGATCAAATCGGTCATGTGTACATCCTTCACGTCAAAACCGGCCAAATGCAAAGCCCAGGCCGTTTCACGCTCACACTGGCACCCTTTCTCCCGGATCACAGCAGCCCGGATACCCGATTTAGCAGTACGGTTCAACTGCAAGCCCAAATCAGCCAATTTGCCGGTAAAACCTTGTGGGAATTTATATTTCAACTCATTGTGTTTATAGCTCTTGTATCTCTCCAATGCCTTCTCTTCGCCACTCTGACGCCGGTCGAGTAAATAAGAAGTCTTAAACCAAAGATCACGTAAAGAAGGGATATCCAACGACCAGCTATCCGCATCCTTCTTGATGTTCAGTAATCCCGCCTTACCCGGCTTTCCTAAGAAAGCGTAAGCAACACCGGCTTTATCCATCAGAGCGGAAACCTTTTTAGCATCCTTATCCGCTATCTGAATCAGTACGCCGGGATTTTCAGCGAATAAGATCTTAATCATATCTTTTTCAGCCAGGAATGAAAAATCGATATCCAAACCCAAACGATCATCTGCAAAACACATTTCGAGCAGTGCCGTTACCATACCTCCGGCAGAAATATCATGTCCGGCCAAAACGATACCTTCATCCACCAATTGCTGAATAGCTGTAAATGCACGGGCAAAATACTCGCTATCCCTAACGTCGGGCACTTCTTTGCCCACTTTATTCAGAATCTGGGCAAAGCTGGAACCACCCAATTTCAATTTATCGAATGAGAAATCGACATAGACGATCTCGGTAGCCGGATCATTTTTCAATACAGGAATGACAATTTTACGGAAATCGGTTACTTCGCCGACAGTAGAAATGATAACCGTTCCCGGAGCATACACTTTTTTGTCCCCATATTTCTGGGTCATAGAAAGTGAGTCTTTCCCGGTAGGAATGTTTACTCCCAACTCGATAGCAAAGTCGCTGGCAGCCTGTACCGCCTGATACAACCGGGCATCTTCTCCTTCATTGCGGCAGGGCCACATCCAGTTGGCAGAAAGTGAGATTCCTTTCAATCCCTGTTCGATCGGCGCCCATACCAGATTAGTCAGCGCTTCGGCAATAGCCAAACGTGAACCCGCAGGAGCATCGGCCATGGCAGCTACAGGAGCATGTCCGATGGAGGTTGCTATCCCACGGTGTCCGCTATAATCCAAAGAGACGGCAGCAACATCGCTCAAAGGCAAATGCAAAGGACCGACACACTGCTGACGCACGATACGGCCCGATACTGAACGGTCTACCTTATTCGTCAACCAATCCTTAGAAGCAACCGCCTCTATTTGTAACACTTGCTCCAAATATTCTTCCAATTTATCGGCGGAGTATTCCAGACCGGCATATTTTTCTTTAACGGTCTTATCCTCCATAATCGTCTTAGGAGGATTACCGAACATATCTTTCAGTTCCAGATCGATCGGAGTCTCATGAGTTTTTGCATTCTCAAAAGTAAACTTCATATCTCCGGTGGTTTCACCGATGACGTACATCGGAGCCCGTTCACGGTCTGCGATACGTTTCAGTTCGGCCACATCCTTCTCCTTCATCACCAATCCCATCCGTTCCTGTGATTCATTCCCCACGATTTCTTTTGCAGATAAGGTCGGATCGCCGACAGGGAGATTTTCCATATGTATTTTACCTCCGGTTTCTTCCACCAGCTCGGATAAACAATTCAAATGTCCTCCGGCACCGTGATCGTGGATAGAAACAATCGGATTCACTTCGCTCTCGGCCATTGCCCGGATCGCATTACAAACCCGTTTCTGCATTTCAGGATTAGACCGTTGTACCGCGTTCAACTCGATAGCCCCGGCATAAACCCCGGTATCGACAGAAGAAACGGCACCACCTCCCATACCGATCCGATAATTGTCACCTCCCAACAACACCACTTTATCTCCTACTCCAGGTGTTTTCTTCATGGCTTGCTGACGATTACCGAAGCCCACACCACCGGCCTGCATAATCACTTTATCATACCCATAGGTACGTCCGTCTTCTTCGTGTTCGAAAGTCAATAAGGAGCCACAGATCAACGGCTGACCGAACTTATTTCCAAAATCAGAAGCACCATTGGAAGCTTTGATCAAAATATCCTCCGGAGTCTGGTAAAGCCATTTTCTGGGATCGATATGCTGTTCCCAAATCCGGGAAGCATCCAAACGGGGATAAGAGGTCATATACACAGCTGTACCGGCCAACGGAAGGGCTGCTTGCCCTCCGGCAATACGGTCACGAATTTCTCCACCGCTACCTGTTGCCGCTCCATTGAAGGGCTCTACGGTTGTCGGGAAATTGTGCGTTTCGGCTTTCAGCGAAATGACCGTATCTATTTCTCTCGTCTCATAAACATCCGGCTTATCATGGGTATGCGGAGCGAATTGCACCGCCTGCGGCCCATCGATAAACGCACAATTGTCTTTATAAGCGGAAACAATCCGATTCGGATTTTCCTGAGAAGTTTTCTTAATCAGTTTAAAGAGTGTACTTTCTTTCTCTTCTCCGTCGATAATAAAGGTACCGTTAAAAATTTTATGACGGCAGTGTTCCGAATTGACCTGCGAAAAACCGAATACTTCGGAATCGGTCAATTTCCGTCCTAATTTTTCAGCCAATCCTTCCAGATAAGCAATTTCATCGGGATTCAAAGCCAATCCTTCCTTCACATTATAGGCACGAATATCATCGATGTAAATGATCGGATCCGGTTGTTTATCGATTGTAAAGATATGTTGGTCCAAACCTTTATAAAATGCCTGCAACATCGGGTCGTAAGGTATATTGTCACAAGCCGTCTGTGTAAATTCCTCTATCCGGAGAATCCCCCCGATCCCCATATTCTGCGTAATCTCGACTGCATTCGTACTCCACGGCGTAATCATTTCCCTGCGAGGACCGATAAAATAACCTTTCAGGGCATCACCTTGTATTTTGTGCGCACCACTGAACAACCATTCTAATTTACTGACATCAAGAGAATTTTCAGACGTCTGATACTGTACGGCATATACCGTGGCGTCTTTCTGATAGAAAACTATAGTCATGCTTTAATATAATAATTTATTTTCACGTGATCAAAAGCACACAAAGATAACTATTTCTTATTGAAATACCATAACCGGGAAATAAAGAATAGACAGGAAAAATTAAAATAACGATTCCCGAAACGGGACGGAACGGCCGGACCAGATAATATCCGGCAAATACTGCAAATATAAAAAAATTTGATACCTTTGCCAGGCATGCAGAAAATACTATGAATTCATTACTACAGACGGCTATAACAGCAGCGTTGCAAGCTGGTAAGGCTATATTAGACATATACGACGATCCGGCTTCGGATTTCGAAATCGAACACAAAGCGGATCATTCTCCGCTGACTATTGCCGACCGGGTATCCAACGAGATTATCCTGAAACAGTTGAAAAATACGCCTTATCCGGTTATCAGCGAAGAAAACAAGGCCACAGCCTATGCTATTCGTAAACAATGGCAAACGGTATGGATCGTCGACCCTTTGGACGGTACAAAAGAATTTATCAAACGGAACGGCGAGTTCACTGTCAATATAGCTCTCGTTTACGGCGGACGTCCTGCCTTAGGGGTAATTTATATTCCGGTAAAAAAAATCCTGTACTACGGAACGATCCGAAACGGAGCTTATCGGGCCGATCATCCGGAATATTCCCCGGATATGGATTTCGACGCACTGGAAAATCAAGCCCGGCGTCTGCCTCTGGACCGCGAAGATCCGGTTTATACCGTTGTGGCTTCAAGATCGCACATGAGTTCCGATACAGAGAATTTTATCGATGAATTAAAAAAAGAACACGGAGAAGTCAAACTGACTTCTATCGGTAGTTCGATTAAAATATGCCTGGTAGCAGAAGGAACTGCTAACATTTACCCCCGTTTTGCTTCGACCATGGAATGGGATACCGCTGCAGGTCATGCTATCGCAAAGGCTGCCGGGAAAGAATTATATCACCAGGATGGGTGCACTCCCTTGGCCTACAACAAAGAAGATTTATTAAATCCCTGGTTTATTGTAAAATAAAACAAACAGGAAATATGAAATACTGAAATTGTGGTGTAAATCAGTAACTAAGTTTATATGGCAGAAAATATTTATCCGATTTTTGAAAAAATGTTACAGCGGAAAGACCGCGAAGCTTTATTGAAACAAAAAGGCATTATGATCTGGTTTACCGGATTGTCCGGTTCCGGTAAAAGCACATTAGCCATTGCCCTGGAAGGGGAATTATATAAACAAGGTATACTCTGCCGTATCCTGGATGGAGACAATATCCGCAGTGGCATCAATAATAACCTGGGTTTTTCGGAAGCCGACCGAACGGAAAATATTCGTCGCATAGCAGAAGTTTCCAAATTATTCGTCGATTGCGGTATCGTGACCATCGCTGCTTTTATCAGTCCTACCCATGCTATCCGCCGGATGGCTTCTGAAATTATCGGTGAGGATGATTTTCTGGAAGTATATGTCAGTACGCCCATCGAAGAATGTGAGCGACGGGATGTCAAAGGTTTGTATGCCAAGGCTCGTCGGGGTGAAATCAAGGAATTCACCGGTATTTCATCGCCTTTCGAAGCCCCGGAACATCCGTTTATTTCGATCGACACCTCACGGCAATCCTTAGCCGATTCGGTGAAAGTTTTATTGGAAGCCGTTTCTCCGAAAATAACCGGAAATGAATTTCGGTAAAAATACTGATGCTTTTGAATCAGGATACGACTATTTTTGCAAAATGAATAAACTTTGCCAACGGCTGGAGTAAATCCGCCTATTAGCATTAGCACATAAAACAATGTCAGAATATAAATTAAGTCATTTGAAAGAACTGGAAGCCGAGTCTATCCATATTATCCGTGAGGTTGTCGCTGAGTTTGAAAATCCGGTTATGCTCTATTCTATCGGTAAAGACTCTTCCGTCATGGTCCGTTTAGCTGAAAAAGCTTTTTATCCGGGGAAAGTACCTTTCCCCTTGATGCATATCGATTCGAAGTGGAAATTCAAAGAAATGATCGAATTTCGCGATAAATATGCCCGGGAAAACAACTGGGACCTGATCGTCGAATCCAATATGAAAGGTTTCCAGGAAGGGGTAGGTCCTTTCACACACGGTAGTAAAGTACACACCGATCTGATGAAGACCCAGGCTTTATTGCAGGCGCTCAGTAAATACAAGTTCGATGCCGCTTTCGGTGGTGCACGCCGCGATGAAGAGAAATCACGGGCCAAAGAACGTATTTATTCCTTCCGGGATAAATTTCATCAATGGGATCCTAAAAACCAGCGTCCTGAATTATGGAATTTATACAATGCCCGGGTTCATAAAGGCGAATCGATCCGGGTATTCCCGCTGTCTAATTGGACGGAATTGGATATCTGGCAATACATCCGCATGGAAAATATTCCTATCGTACCTTTGTATTTTGCCAAAGAACGTCCCATCGTCGAAATCGACGGTAACCTGATCATGCCCGACGACGAACGCTTACCGGAACAATACCGGGATAAGATCCGGATGCGGAAAGTACGTTTCCGTACCTTAGGATGCTGGCCATTGACCGGAGCTGTCGAATCGGAAGCCGACACGATTGAAAAAATCGTAGAAGAAATGATGACCACCACCAAATCCGAACGGACCACCCGGGTAATCGATTTCGACCAGGATGCCAGTATGGAACAAAAGAAAAGAGAGGGATACTTTTAAGGCGAAAAGCGATAAAGATTAAAATCATGGAGAAACTAAATATAAAAGAGTTCCTGGATCAGGACGAAAAGAAAGATCTGTTGAGATTATTGACAGCCGGATCGGTAGATGACGGCAAATCGACCCTGATCGGTCGTTTGCTTTTCGATAGTAAAAAATTATACGAAGATCAGCTGGATGCCCTCGAAAGAGATACCAAACGTTACGGTAATGCAGGAGACGATATCGATTATGCCCTCCTGCTCGACGGCCTGAAGGCTGAACGTGAACAAGGTATAACGATAGACGTGGCTTACCGTTATTTTTCTACGAACAAGCGGAAATTCATCATTGCCGACACGCCGGGACACGAACAGTATACCCGTAACATGATTACAGGAGGTTCGACGGCCAATCTGGCCATCATTCTGGTAGACGCCCGCTCAGGCGTTATCACCCAAACACGCCGGCATACTTATTTAGTTTCCTTGCTGGGAATCAAACATGTTGTTCTGGCTGTGAATAAAATGGACCTCGTTGGATACGACCGGCAGGTATTCGACCGGATCGTAACGGAATACCGTCATTTTGCAGAACCCCTGGGAATACCCGACATTACCTGTATCCCACTCTCGGCATTAAAAGGAGACAATGTCGTAGAAGCATCGGAGAATATGTCGTGGTATACCGGAAAACCATTACTGGAATATCTGGAAACGGTACATATAGGAAGCGATAAAAACTTTGCAGACCTCCGTTATCCTGTACAATATGTCATGCGTCCCAACCTCGACTTCCGGGGATTCAGCAGTACGGTTGCTTCAGGTATCATTCGTAAAGGAGATGAAGTGGTCGCACTGCCTTCTATGAAGCGTTCACGGGTCAAATCGATCGTTACTTACGACGGAGAACTGGATTTCGCTTTTCCGCCGCAGGCTATAACGGTGACCCTCGAAGACGAAATCGATATCTCCCGGGGAGAAATGCTCGTACATCCGGACAATCTCCCGATTATTTCCCGCAATTTCGAAGCCATGCTGGTATGGATGGATGAGAAGAAAATGGATCCGGAAGAACAATTCTTTATTAAACATACTACGAATCTGACCCGGGCCAAGATCGATAAAATCCGGTATAAAGTAAACGTCAATACGTTAGAACAGTCTGCCGCAGACGCCTTGGAATTGAATGAAATTGCACGTGTCATTTTCACGACGGGTAAACCCTTATTTTTCGATCCTTATTCTAAAAACAAAAATACAGGCGCTTTTATCCTGATCGATCCGATTACCAACAATACCTGTGCTGTCGGTATGATTATCGACAAAGTCGAAAGGAAAGACATGCAGGAACTGGAAATTCCGGAAATCAGTCTTTCGAAACTGGACATCGGCAGCGAACACTTTACAGCCATCGAAAAAGTGGTCAAGGAACTCGACCGTCAAGGGATTACGGTGAAAATAATTCAATAAATAAATCAGTTAGGCGATATAAAAGAGCATATATTTTATCGAAATGGGTGTACTAGAATTTCAAAAACTTCCGGTAAATACTTTGGTGGGTGCAGACTGGAAAACTTTTAAAGGAATCACACAAGGACAAACGATCGGGAAAGGATATAAAACGAAATATCAATTGACCAAAGCCATCTGTCGGTTATTGAGTTGCCTGAAACCGATACAGGACCGGAGATACGACAAACGCCTGAAAGATCAGGCGATCAACATGGAGCCGGTTTTTATTTTAGGGCACTGGCGTAGTGGTACCACCTTTGTTCACAATGTATTGGCTCATGATAAACATTTCGGTTATACGACGACCTATCAAACCGTTTTTCCCCATATGATGATGTGGGGACAGCCGATGTTTAAGAAAACGATGGCGTGGTTAATGCCGGACAAACGCCCTACCGATAACATGGAGCTCAACGTCGACTTGCCTCAGGAGGAAGAGTTTGCCTTATCCAATATGATGCCTTGCTCCTATTATGATTTCTGGTTTTTGCCTCAGAATATGCTGGAATATTGTGACCGGTTTCTGACCATGAAAACAGCTACTCCCGAAGAACACCGGATGTTCAGGGAGACATTCCTGAAACTGATTAAAATCTCCCTCTGGAATACCCAGGGCAGCCAATTTCTCAGCAAGAATCCCCCGCATACCGGCAAGGTGAAAGAAATCCTGGAAATGTTCCCCAATGCCAAATTTATCTATTTGATGCGGAATCCTTATACGGTATTCGAATCTACCCGGAGTTTTTTCACGAATACCATCATCCCTTTGCAATTGCAGAAAATTTCTCCGGAGGAGCTGGAAAAAAACATCCTCGAAGTATATACCCGTTTGTATCGGAAATATGAAGAAGATAAAAAGCTGATCCCGGCAGGTAATCTGATCGAAATAAAATTCGAAGATTTCGAGGCGGATGCCCTGGCTATGACCGAAAAGATTTACCGGACACTTGCTATTCCGGGTTTTGAAGCCGCCAAAGCAGACATTGCGGCCTATTTAGACAAGAAAAAAGGTTACAAGAAAAACGCTTATAAATACGAAACCCGAACCGTCGAATTAGTCGAAAAACATTGGGATTATGCCTTGAAACAATGGGACTATAAGCTGGAATAAAAAGAGAGGTTGTCCATTAAAGTACTTGACTTTATGGACAACCATTTATTTACCAGTTAAAAGATAACCCGACTTTAATACCGAGATCCTGAAGCGTGGGTAAGCCACTGGCTTTTACACTGTAGCGGTATTGTGCCCCCACATTCAATCCGACCGATTCGGAGAAAGGTACCACTACCCCGACTTCAGGGGCAAAAGCGAACTGCCAGCCTTTTTCTTTAGCCAGCAGGTCTCCCACTTCCAGCCGCATTTCAGCCCAGTTGGTTCCGATACCGATACCGGCATATGGTAGCAGGACAGCATCTCCATCCGTAAAAAAATAACGGACACTGGCCATCAGGGGTACAACGTTCAGGTATCTGAACTGGTCCCCGGAGATGGTCACTTTCTCCCCGTTCATGGTAAAATGACCGGTTGCATAATCCAGATGCTTATACAAAGCATTCCATCCCACGCTGGCACCGACTGCCAGACGCTCGCTCAGGAAATAGTGATAATCCATGGAAAACCCACGAAAACTCATTTTAGAGATAAAGTCATGCTGATCGCCCAAAGGTAAGGACATCTGATAATTTAGATTCAGCATCTGAGCCTGTGCCCGGCTTCCAACACCCAGGCCGAACACAACCAATAGTATCATTATAATCTTTTTCATCGCTTTCTTTATTTAGTCGTTTTCAGATAAGGGGATTGAATAAAACACTGGTTGATATTTTTCTCCAGGCGTTCGGCAAGATAGTTCTGATTTCCGGCCAGGATACCATCGACCATCCCTGTCCACAATACCGGTACCCGTTTGGTTTCTTTATCGGCCTTTTTCGCATCCAGCATATCGATAACCACCGTACCTTTGTCATAAGCATAATAATATCCTCCGCTATACCAGGGATACCAAGGATACCAACCACCCCAGACTCCTCCCCAGCCGAACCAATCCCAACCGGGATACCAGCCCCAATAGTTTCCCCAGGAATTGTAGCTGAAAGTCGGAGTTGCAAAAGCAGTTACCGTTACGACAAAATCAGGCGTCTGAGCTTCAGCTTCCTCGTCTGTCAGCAGCTGGTAATTATACGCTTCGAAATTTTGCTTTACCAGAGAAAGTATCTCCTCCTTCAATTCGTTAGCCAATCCCGTCGCATTAGAATCTCCCTGAACATACACGACAGAATCCGGAATAACGAATGTTTTTAAAGTAGAAAAATCCGCTTTTTCATCATAATGAGTCAAAGCAATGTCCTTTTCATGGACATAATCCGGTCCTTCCGGATAACAAGAGGCCATGCACAGCACCACGAGGGCGCATACCCCGAAAATAAATAATCTTTTCATACTTAAATTGTTTTTAATGGAACACTAATTTTTATTTTCCCGTAAAAAAATTATCAACTTTTATGCCATGTTTTTTTAATGGATGTAAAAAGAAATCATATTGTGCAAATCACTCCTCAGACAATCATATTCGTCACCCGGTTGACCGTTACCAGTGTTCCGTATTCGTCCCGTATTTCGACCTGAACGACGTGGGTACGTTTTCCCTGATGAATAAAAGTACCCTTAGCGACGACATATCCTCCTTGTGCCTGTTTCATATGGTTTCCATTCACCTCGATACCGAATACGTGGAAACGGTTTTCGGGCGGAACCGACATAGAACTCAAAGCTCCTCCGACCGTCTCGGCCAAAGCCATATTAGCACCACCGTGTAAAGCTCCGTCCGGACGACAGGTACGCCGGTCGATAGGCATCCTGGCTTCCAGCCATCCTTCCCCGGCCGCAGTAAATACCATACCCAAATTGTCAACCAGCGTATCCCGGCACAGCTCATTCAATTGTTTTAAAACCTCTTCCATAAAAACACCGAATTATTTTTTTCATGATTCATATTCCTTTTTCCGTTTCGGATTCATCGGAAACCATCCCTTCTTTACCCTTCCTTTTTGTTCGAAGATCTCCAGGATCGTCCAAAAAGAAGAAAAGGCGAAAACCCCCAATAAAGACGACCACAAGACTTGCCGGACATACAAAGCAGCAATGATACTTAAAATACCGAAAATCAGGAATATCCACCAACAACGCGTTCCGAAATAATATTCACATTTGATCACTACCGGATGAAACAAGCCTATGATTAAAAAAGTACTGATTCCGATCACAAGTCCGGTTAAATTATAAGAATCGATAAACTCCATCATGACAGATTAAATAAGTTTTAAAATGGTTTTTCATTCATCTTCCAAAGATAAAGCTTTCTCATCAAAAACAGTTCTTCTTCGGACATAGAAACCTTCTTTTTCTTCTTTTTCCGGGTTCATATTATTTTTCGTATTGTACTGGCTTGCAATTTATTTCAGTAGCCGTAACATTTGTTCTATTTCTATGGCTAAAACAGAATCACATTATTGAATAAAAAATATCGGAATTCAGCAAAAAATCGCTACTTTTGTAATATAGCATTAAAATCCCAAGATATCATGACATCGCTAAAAGAAGGAGATAAAGCGCCTTTTTTCAAAGGCATAAACCAGGATGGTAAAGAAATCACCTCAGAAGATTTCAAAGGTAAAAAATTAGTCCTTTATTTTTATCCGAAGGATAACACTTCCGGATGTACGGCCGAAGCTTGCAGCCTGAACGACAATTATGACACGCTGACTGCACAAGGATATGAAGTGGTCGGGATTAGCCCGGACTCCGCCGGTTCACACCAAAAGTTCATCGCCAAATACAATTTAGCTTTCAATCTGATAGCCGATACGGATAAAAAAATCTTAGAAGACTATGGAGTATGGGCTGAAAAATCCATGTACGGACGAAAATATATGGGCGTCCTTCGGACCACTTTTATCATCGATGAGCAAGGAATCATCGAAAGAGTCATCACTAAGGTAAATACCAAAAATGCAGCAGAACAGATATTAAAGAAATGAATCAAAATTCAACTCAGAAACTTAGAAACTCAGAAACTTAGAAACTCAGAAACTTAGAAACTCAGAAACTCAGTAACTAAACAAATATTATGGCATTAAAAGAAACGAATCTTGAAAAACTGAAAGCGCTCCAACTGACTCTCGACAAGATTGAAAAAAACTTCGGAAAAGGAAGTATCATGAAGCTTGGCGACAATCAGGTAGAGAACATTCCGGTAATTCCTTCGGGTTCCATTGCACTCGATAAAGCATTAGGTGTTGGTGGATATCCCAAAGGCCGGGTCATCGAAATTTACGGACCGGAATCTTCCGGTAAAACGACATTAGCTATTCATGCTATTGCCGAAGCCCAAAAACAGGGAGGTATAGCGGCAATCATCGATGCCGAACATGCTTTCGACCGTTCTTATGCGGAGAAATTAGGTGTAGACGTCGAAAATTTGTTTATTTCACAGCCGGATAACGGTGAACAAGCCCTGGAAATTGCAGATCAGCTGATCCGCTCGGCAGCCATAGATATCATCGTGATCGACTCTGTCGCTGCTCTGACCCCTAAAGCCGAGATAGAAGGTAATATGGGAGACAGTGTCATGGGCTTACAGGCCCGCCTGATGTCACAGGCATTACGCAAACTGACCAGCACGATCAGTAAAACCAATACTTGTTGTATTTTTATCAACCAGTTGCGGGATAAAATCGGAGTGATGTTCGGAAATCCCGAAACCACGACCGGTGGAAATGCCCTGAAATTCTATTCTTCCGTACGTTTGGATATTCGTAAAATCGGCCCGATCAAAGACGGCGAAGAAATTCTGGGCAACCATACCCGGGTGAAAGTCGTGAAAAACAAAGTTGCGCCTCCATTCCGGAAAGCAGAATTCGACATCATGTACGGTGAAGGCATCTCTCTCTCCGGAGAAATTGTCGATCTGGGGGTAGAGTGTAACGTAATCAAAAAAAGCGGTAGCTGGTTCTCGTATGGTGAAAACAAACTGGGCCAAGGACGGGAAACGGTGAAACAATTGATCATGGACAATCCGGAACTGGCTGAAGAGCTGAAACAAAAAATTGTCGCCACCTTCAATGGTAAAACAGATGAACCGGAATTAGCGGAATCTGCAAACGAAGAGACAGACAATTAAGCGTGTGTGCCGGTCGGATTACTAAAGTTATAGAAGTTACAAGGGTTACAGAGGTTACAAAAGTTATGAAAACGAATGACCGCTGTAGCCCTGAAAAAAGGGCGCGTAGGGTGTGCAATGACTTTATAAACAAAATCAAGATCGGTCCTTGTATATTTCATTATTTATAACTATGAAAAAATCGATCATTCCATCACTTATTTTATTGTCTTGTATGGCTTGTCATGTACCAAACGACAATTCTCAAAATCAAAAAGGGTATACTCCCCCCGCAATAAAACTTTCCTCCGACGTCATGACTCCGGAAGTACTTTGGTCTTTCGGAAGAATCGGAAACGTTAGCGTATCGCCGGACGGTAGTAAAGCCGTATACGATATTACTTATTTCAATAAAGAAGAAGACCGGGGGTATAGCGATTTATACCTGATGAATCTGCCGGAGGGCCAGACCACCCGTCTCACCGATACCGACTACAACGAATCGGACGCGGGATGGACACCGGATGGTAAATTCATTACTTACCTGGCCAAAGGGCAGCTTTGGGAAATGAATCCCGACGGCAGTAATCTCCGCCAGGTAACCGATATACCGGACGGAATCAACGGATACGTCTATGCACCCGATATGTCTAAGATCGTTTATCTGAAAGATGTACAGCTCGAACCCACGGTACAGGACCTGTATCCTGATCTACCCAAAGCGAAAGCCCGCATCGTCGACGATCAATTTTACCGCCATTGGAACGATTGGGTAGATGCTTACACCCATCTTTTTATAGCCGATTACGTGCCGGCACAACCGATTACTACCGGAAAAGACATCATGGAAGGTGAACGTTGGGAATCTCCGGTACGTCCCTGGGGAGGTGTAGAACAATTGGCCTGGACGAAAGACGGGAAAAAACTAATTTATACCTGTCGCAAAAAGATCGGTATCGACTATGCCGAATCTACGAATACCGATCTGTATGCCTATAATACGGAGAACGGGGAAACTGTCAACCTGACCGAAGGCATGATGGGATATGACAAGAATCCGGTCATCTCTCCCAATGGCCGGTACATGGCTTGGGAAAGTATGGAACGGGAAGGCTATGAAGCGGATAAAATCCGTCTCTATGTCATGGATCTGACCACCGGAGAAAAAAATGATTTCAGCGAAGGTTTCGACCAGAACGCAGAAGGCCTGAAATGGGGAGACGATAATACCATCTGGTTTATCTCCGACTGGCATGCTACCGATGAAATTTACTCTCTGGATATTCCGACCGGAAGAATCACCAAACATACCGATGGAGTTCACAATTATACTTCCGTGATTCCGACCGGAAAAATGTTACTTGCCACCAAAGTGTCTATGAGTAAACCGGCCGAAATCTACAAAGTGGATCCGGCTACAGGCAAAGACGAGGAATTATCATTTGTCAATAAACCTATTCTGGACCAATTGACTATGGGAAAAGTAGAAAAACGGTGGATCAAAACAACGGATAATAAAGACATGTTGGTATGGATGATATATCCTCCGCATTTCGATCCTAATCGGAAATATCCGGCCATCCTGTATTGTGAAGGCGGTCCTCAGAGTACAGTCAGTCAATTCTGGAGTTATCGCTGGAACTTCCAGCAGATGGCTGCGAACGGTTATATTATTGTAGCTCCCAACCGCCGTGGTCTGCCGGGATTCGGCCAGGAATGGCTGGAACAAATCAGCGGGGATTATTCCGGTCAGAACATCAAGGATTACCTTTCCGCTATCGACGAAGCTAAAAAAGAACCTTATATCGATGAAAACCGGCTCGGATGTGTAGGGGCCTCTTACGGGGGATATTCGGTATATTATTTAGCCGGCCATCACGATAAACGTTTCAAAGCATTTATTGCACACTGTGGGATTTTCGACTTAAAAATGCAATACAATACGACCGAGGAAATGTGGTTCGCCAACTGGGATATGGGTGGTGCTCCCTGGGAAAAGGATAACAAAATAGCTCAGCGTACCTTCGCCAATTCGCCGGATTTGTTCGTCGGTAATTGGGATACTCCTATTTTAGTCATCCATGGTCAGAAAGATTTCCGGATCGACGTATCTCAAGGAATGGCGGCTTTCAATGCTGCACGCATGCGCGGAGTTCCGGCTCAATTCCTCTATTTCCCCAACGAATGTCACTGGGTAACCGGCTGTCAGGACGGCATTCTCTGGCAGCGGACCTTTAAAGCATGGCTGGATAAATGGCTGAAGTAAAAATAATCAATTTGAAGAGGCTATCAACCGGAAGATTTTCGGCCAAGTAGCCTCTTCGGCTAACAACCGAACCGATGAAAACAGAACAAGGCTATCCAGTCACCCGCACCGACCTGAATCAGCCAATGGATTCCGTTGCTCTCACGCTTTCCGAGTTCGGGGAAAACCTTAGATTGGTAACGCTTGAAACCATCGATTCCAGTTTGTTCGGTTCTGCCCTATACGTAGTCGGTAGCCGGTATATCGTCGTTGCTTCCGAAGGGATTCTCTTATTCGATAAAGCTCTATTGATCGGAGAATTGAACAAAAATATAATAACCCATTAAATATAGAGAAAATATGAGAAGAATAACTTTTTTATTAGCTACCCTCCTTCTTCTAGGAGCCTGCAAAGAAGCTAAAAAAGCTTCCGATCGGACCGCCTCCCCCTATCAGGAATTAGCAGATCAATATGCTGAATTTCCCCTGACTACCGATTTGAGTAAACTAACGGAAAAAGAAAAGCAAATGCTCCCTCTGCTTATCGAAGCTGCCGATCAGATGGAAGCGATCTACTGGCAGACAGCCTACGGAGATAAAGAACAACTTTTCGAGGGTATTACAGACTCTGCCCTGCTCAAATACCTTTCCATCAACTACGGTCCCTGGGATAGGCTCGACGCCAACCGGCCCTTTCTCGAAACTGCCGGTCCTAAACCTCTCGGTGCCAATTTCTACCCTCAGGATATGACCAAATCAGAATTCGAAGCTCTTCAGGATCCGCGTAAAACCGACTGGTACAGCATCGTTCGCAGGGATGAAAAAGGGGCATTGAAAGTAATCCCTTACCACGAAGCTTATCCCGAACAAATCAGAAAAGCCGCTTCTCTTTTAAAACAGGCAGCGCAGCTAGCTGAAGACGAAGGTCTGCGCAATTATCTGACTCTCCGTTCCGAAGCCTTGCTGACCGATGATTATCTGAAAAGTGACCTGGCGTGGATGGATATGAAAGACAATACGTTAGACATTGTTATCGGTCCTATCGAAACCTATGAAGACGCTCTGTTCGGATACAAAGCCTCTCACTCGGGACAGATCCTGGTAAAAGATAAAGATTGGAGTAAAAAACTCTCTTTATATGCCCAATATCTTCCTAAACTACAGGAGAATCTCCCTGTACCCGCAGCTTACAAAAAAGAGAAAGCCAACGCAAATCCGGATATGAACGCTTACGACGTCATTTATTATGCCGGTGATTGCAATGCCGGTAGTAAAAATATCGCCATAAACCTACCTAACGATCCCCGTGTACATGCAGCCAAAGGAAGCCGGAAACTGCAACTAAAAAATTCCATGCAAGCCAAATTCGACAAAATGGTAGTGCCTATCGCCCGACTCGTCATCGACCCGGAACAACAAAAACACATTCGTTTCGACGCTTTTTTTGAAAATACGATGTTTCATGAAGTAGCCCATGGCCTCGGCGTAAAGTATACCTTGCAAGGCAACCAGGATGTCCGGGGTGCTCTAAAGGATAATTATACTTCTATCGAAGAAGGAAAGGCAGATATCCTGGGGTTATTCTGCATCACCAAACTCGCGGAGTGGGGAGTGATTCAGAATAAAGACCTGATGGATAACTATGTAACCTTTATCGCCGGTATTTTCCGTTCCTGCCGTTTCGGCGCTGCCAGTGCCCATGGAAAAGCCAATATGATGCAATTTGCCCATTTTATTGAAAGCGGGGCTATTACCCGGGATACAGACAAGGGATATTATACGATAGATTTTGAAAAAATGAAAAAAGACATCGAAATCATCGCCGGTGAATACATCACCCTCGAAGGAGACGGCGACTACGACAAAGCCAGCCAGCTAATTGCAGCCAAAGGAATAGTTTCCCCTATCCTTCAAAAAGATCTGGATCGTATTGCCCAGGCAGGCATACCCAAAGATATTTATTTCCAGCAAGGGCTTCAGACACTCGGCCTGTAAGGCAGTTTGTAAAGTCACTCCCTTCGTCGCTGAAAATTTATTAAGTTTATAGTTCCCTGCAAGATTCCCCTTTCGTGGAACTTCCGACCGGTCGCCCCTGCAACTGTAAAAAGTGTTGCAGGGGCGATTTTATAAACGAAATAGCGATCAGAAAGAACACAAATCTTTCCTTTCCGAACGATTTCCCTGGTATAAAAAAAACTTCCAGTGTATTTATTTGTTACATTCTTAACAAATAAACTAGATATTTTTAGGAAAATTATGACTTTCTTGGCAAATTTTATTATTTTTGAAAGCGTGAATGAACAATAACCACTACTAACTAAATTTACATTTGTATATGAAGAAATTCAATCTCTTCCTTATCTTTTTTATGACCACAAGTAGGCTGGTACTTGGACAAATGGATATTAATGCGGTAAACAAACCCGTCGAACTCTTAAATTCAGCTAATGAAGACATTGAAAACGGTAATTATACCGATGCTGTACAGAAACTTTTGGCAGCCATTCGTTTAGAGCCCAAAATCCGGGAAATGTATTTGTCCCTGAACACAGCCTGTTCCCATACCAATCAAATCTCTATCTTAAAACAGTATTTAATTAAGGCTAAAGCTATATTCGAAGAAGACGATGAAATCTGTTATTATCTAGGTAACATTTATCAAAACGAAAACAATTTTCAAAAAGCGATCGCTGAATATAGCCTGGCTATCAAATATGCTCAGAAAAACGGAGAAGATTTCGAATTGGTCTATGCTTACTACCAAAACAGAGCCAGTTGTTATCTGAAGATCAACGAATGTAGTAAATCTATCCCGGATTTCACTTATGCCTTAAAATTGAACCCTGATAACGGGGCTATTTATGCAAACCGGGGCATAGCTTATTATAAAACAGGAAAGAAAACAGAAGCCTGTAAAGACTGGCGAAAGGCCCAAAGCTTAGGGATTCAGAGTGCCGGAACTTACGTACGCCGGTATTGCAGATAAGCAACATCCCCCGACGGTAAAACAAAACCCTCTGATCGGTAAACTCTCGATTTTATACAGACCGATCAGAGGGTTTCTTTTTCATTTATCGTCTTACCGTTGTTTCAATGAAGCAGCACCCGAAACGTGAGAGGTCACCTTGGGATTGCCCGAATAACTGACATGAGCAGCTCCCGAAGCTTCTACTCCGAGCGTTTCGGTTACATTTACCGACGCATTTGAAGCCCCTGAAGTAGCCAAAGCCAGATTTTTCAAAACGAAATTTTCCAGATTCGCTTTCGACGCCCCCGATAATTCGATCTCCCCGCTATCTGCCTCTCCTGTCAAGGCCAGCTTTGCAGCCCCGCTAATTTCTACCTCAACCTCAGGAACCTCAACATTCAACTGTAGTTGTGAAGCCCCTGACAAATCGATCTTTCCGATCTTTACCACCTTGAAATTACCATCCCAAACAGCCGTAGCTGCTCCGTTCAAGTCAAATTTTACCGTTTGAGCCGTAAAATCACCCGTTCCTTTCAATTTACATGCCCCACTGAGCAGCACTTCTTCCAGGGAGGAACAGACGATTTCAGCTGTAAATTTTTCATTTTTAGAATGTTTCTTAATCCGGCCTTTAAAGCCAACCTTTACCGTTCCTCCCCAATTTTCAAACACCAGATTATCTTCATAATGAGACGGAATACTCAATGTGACACCTGTATCCTCTCCTTGCCGGATTGTAATATCGAATGCCCCGGAAATATCCAATCCCGTAACCCGCTCTCCCTGGAAACGGGAAATTTTCACTTGTTCCTGGGCTACGCCCATACCGATCGTCCCCCAGCATACGAATAAAAAGAATAAAATTTTACGCATAGTTTTCTATTTAAATGGTTAGTCCAAAACTTCGCATCAAAGGCATCCCAAAAGTCTGTTCAATTTCCCGCCTCTAATCTCTAAGACGATTGAAAACTTATAATATTACAACTCAATCCGTTTTTATAATTTTTGCGGGATTTACCCGGGCCGCTTTCCAGGATTGCCAGATTACCGTAAGTATCCCCACGGCCAGCACGATAAAAGCTGCTGCGATAAATATCCAGACAGTCAGTTGTGGCCGGAATACATACTGCATTCTCCATTGTTCGATCAGGTATAACGCCATCGGTAATCCGATCGCCAACGCGATAGCGATCCACTTGATAAAGCGGATACACAACAATCCGACAACTTGTCTTTGTGTAGCCCCATTGATCTTACGCAAACCGATTTCCTTCATCCGGCTTTCCACCGAATACCAGGCTAAACCGAATAATCCCAAAGCAGTCAGGAACAAACTGATCCATGAAAAAAGTACGACCATTTGCAACACCCTCTGCTCCTCTTGGTGCAGATCCTCATACATTCCGGCCATAGTCCGAAATTTTAATCCTTCCTCATCTCCCGAAATTTTTTTCCATAACTCCTTTATTTTTTGAATAGCCACCGACATACTTCCTTCCTTTATCTTTACCAAAGTGTTGTATGAAGTGGAATTATATTCGATTAAAAGGGGTTGAATCTGTCGACTCAGGTTATCGATAACAAAATCCTCGACAACCCCGACAATTAAATGCTCACCATTACATACCAACCGATAATTCACCGGTTCCTGAATCGCCATTTTTTTTACAAATGCTTCGTTCACCAATACAGCATCGTTAGGCGCCGAGGGAGAGAATCCTTTTCCCTTCACTAATTTCAGTCCGAAGAACGGTAGAAAACGCTCATCTCCCCCCATAAGCATCGCACTTATTCCTCTGGCAGAGAAAGCCCCGTAACTCAATATATCGCTGGAAGTATAATCTTCAACTTCAGGAATCACCTGCAACTGTCCGGTAAATTGTTTCCATTGTCCGCCCTCCGGATGGTTTGCATATAAACTCAGGATCCGGTCACTATCCGGACGGACATGTCCCACGTAATCCATTTGTTGTGCGATTCCCAACACCATAACGACCAATACGACCGAAATAACGAATTGTGCCACCACCATTCCCGTAACCAATTTAGGACGTTGCACCAATCCGGTTTTCATCATATCGTTCAGTGAATTTTTGCCGATCCTTGAAAAAATATACAAAGAAGGTCCCAAAATAACTATAACCAGTAAAATCAACATCAATCCTCCCGAAATCCCTTCTACCAAATCGCTCAAAACCAGGTCTGCTTTCATAAATCGATTGAAAGCGGGCAAGCACCCCTTGATCAGTAAAACAGCGATAACCAAAGCAATAGCGGCCTGTATCGAAGTTTCTGCTATCAATTGGCCACGTATTTCCTGTCCGGTCGCTCCGAAAATCATTTGCTGGTTGGTATTTTTAAGGCGTTGCAATGATTTCGTCATACTGATGTTGATATAGTTGAAGCAAGCAATCACCAGAATAGCGATAGCGATACTTCCGGCTAAATACAGGGCAACCCGATCGCGCGATTTAATAAAACCGATTTGCTGATCACCCGAAAAATACACCTGACTCAACGGTCTTAACTGTTGTTTTCCCTGAATATCGTATTGTTTCCGATAGGTCTCGTCCTGATTCAGTTTTTTTTCCAGTTTATCTTTCCGGCCCTCTTTCCCCAGTTTCAGGAAGCTATAATAGCTATTCATCCAGGATACACGGGTAAGTGCATAATCGGATTCCGGTAAATGGATCAATAAATCATATTGCAGATAACTTTTGCTTTTGTCGTCCACAATCGCTTTTACCATATAGGCCTTTTCTTCCTCCACATTTTGTAATCGTCCATCTTTGAGGTACTGGCTATAGCCCACTAACAACAACGTCTCTCCTAAAATATTTTCGCGTCCGAAATTCTTCCGGGCAAAAGAGCGGGTAACAGCTACACCCGAAGGATCCCGTAAAGTCTCTTTCAGATCTCCAGCCAAAAGTTCAGGCTGAAACAAATCGGCGAAATTAGGGGTAACTGCATAAATAGCAGCATAAGGTATTGTTTCACCACTATTCTTTTTAATCTGTTTGTGATCGTCATGGCACACACAGATATCTTCGACTTCAGGGAAAGAACGCTGAATAGCGACGGCACGCCCTCCATTAAGGGTATGGTTGGCCATAACCTCTTCATTACTATAATATACGTTCTGCTCTTGTAATAAATACCATTGCCCTCCTCCTTTCACCACATGAGCTATATTATACTCGTTAGCTACAAAACCAATCAATAAAACACTACATGTCAAGCCAATAATCAAGCTCAACATCGAAATTACAAAATAAATTTTATTTCTCGCCCAGGAACGAAAAATCATTTTTAATGAAATAGAAAACATAAAAAATTCATATCTTTTTAACCGGATAATAACCAATTATATGCCAATTTATTAATCATCTGTTAATCAAATAGATAATCCCGGTTTCTATTTTGAATATGTAAAAAAACGAGACAACAATGTAAAAAAAATAGACAATCCGATTCAAGAGTAAAATAATTAACACATTGAATATAAACGACTTAATTATTTGGCACAATAATAGTATAGAGAAATACAAAATTCAATCTTCAATCTTATGATAAAAATAGAAAATTTAAGTAAAGTGTTCCGCACGGAAGAAGTGGAGACTACTGCATTAAATAACGTCTCGCTGGAAGTAAAAAAAGGAGAATTCGTAGCGATCATGGGCCCTTCCGGTTGCGGTAAATCAACCTTACTGAATATCATCGGCCTGCTGGATAATCCGACAGACGGGAAGTATTATTTCGACGGCGAAGAGGTAGGACACCTTAAAGAGAAACAGCGTACTCAGGTACGTAAAGGAAATATCGGTTTCGTATTCCAGAGTTTCAATCTGATCGACGAACTGAATGTATATGAAAACGTCGAATTGCCTTTGATCTATCTGAAGAAGAAAGCCAGTGAAAAGAAAGAAATCGTATCCCATATTCTCGACCGGATGAACATCAGCCACCGGGCCAAGCACTTTCCGCAGCAATTATCCGGCGGACAGCAACAACGTGTAGCCATTGCCCGTGCCGTAGTAGCAAGTCCCAAATTAATCCTGGCCGACGAACCGACGGGTAACCTGGATTCACGTAACGGTACGGAAGTGATGAACCTACTGACCGAATTGAATCAGGAAGGTACGACCATCATAATGGTGACTCACTCCCAGCACGATGCCTCCTATGCTCATCGGGTAATCAATCTTTTCGACGGGCAGATCGTCACCGAAACTTGTGGTGTGAAAGATTAAAGCAACGGACCTTTCTATAAACAACCTCCGGGAGAACAGGAAAAACTTCCGGAGTTCATTATCTTTATTCTTTTAGGGAAGTCAGGCCGGTCGATAATTATTATATTTGCATAGTTATAATTTTCCATATGACAAAACAAGGTACCATCCTCATTGTTGACGACAATAAAGGTGTATTGGCAGCCATCGATATGCTGCTCAGCGGCACTTTTAAAAAAGTGATCACCATCAGTAATCCCAACCGGATTCCTGCTATGCTGGAAACGGAAAATATCGATGTCGTATTGTTGGACATGAATTTTTCCAGTGGTATAAATAATGGAAACGAAGGTATTTTCTGGCTGGGAGAAATACGGAAAATAAGCAACGATCTACCGGTCGTCCTATTTACAGCTTATGCAGACATCGAACTGGCCGTAAAAACAGTGAAAGAAGGGGCTACCGACTTTGTCGTCAAACCCTGGGATAATGCCAAACTGATAGCGACCCTTTTGTCTGCCTACCGCTTACGCCAATCCCAGACAGAAGTAAAACAACTCCGGAAAAATGAAGAATCGATCAGAGCTGTTTGCATCAGGATTTTTTCCTGATGAGGAATTTCTACCATATAGTTCTGATTATAATATCTTGTATAACATTCGATCTCAGGATATTTACTTTGCAGTTCGCTACCAATCACAGCCCCCCAATACGATCCCTCTTCATCGACCACCCGATAAATCCGGTCTTTATTTTGATGAAATTGGTCTACCGATAGTTCCTGACGAATATAAACACTCAACACCAGTACAAAAGTCAATGCGATAGCAAATCCCAAAACCGTAATAGCAAAATAAAGCTTATTGTGAATCAGGTTGCGTACAAATAATTTAATATCGATCATAGGAATATGGATTTTACCCTAGATCCACAATCGACATGCCAATTTAACTAATAAATTTATATTCAGATATTTATCAAATAAACAGCACCTTAAATCTGTCAAAAAAACAGACAATACTTGTATAATTTATTGACAAACGTGTTGGAAGAATTATTTCATACCCAAAACTTGACGGGCAAAATCGAAAGTTTGTTGTCTGACTTCAGGAATAGCTTTCGACGATAAACCACAGGCAATAACGTGTACGCCTGCATTCGGAAAAGCAACGGCCCGTTTCTCGTCTTTAGGAGTTCCTAATTCGTCGAACATGTTCAACGCCGCTTTAACTTCTATCGTCTCATCCTGATGATCGGAATCTTTGTAATAATAACCTAAAAAAACAGGCTGAGAGACTTTTTCGAATTCCCGTCGGTTCATTCTCATATCCAGCAGTTGCTGTAAATAAACCTGTGCTTCCAAGCGGTATTTACAATACCAGTATTTACAATCTTCACTATCTGCCGGATCATCCGAAACGGCATATTTCCCTCCATGTACGGCCCGGCTGATCTGTAATCCCCAGGGACCGCTCAACAAGGGGGCCATAGGATTTTTAATTTTAATATTCGGTGAATATAAGATCAGGGCATCCACCAGCCTGGGAAAATCGGCCGCTAACATCAAAGCTAACGTACAACCGGTGGATGTCCCCATTATAATAACTTTCTTCCCCAATTTGTGAGCGATCACCAAGGCTTCTTTAGCCGAATTGTAAAGATTAGCCGGCGTCATACCGAGCATAGCCTCCGTACCTTGCAAGCCGTGGGCCGCCAGCCGGGGAAGATAAGCATTCACTCTAAATTCTTTTACAAAATCGGATATGATCGGCTGGCCTTCGAAACGGCTGGCCGTAAATCCATGCAGATAAAGCAATACGTAGGTTGTAGGCTGAGCAACCGAATCTCCCCATAAAATGATTCCCTGATTATCGGGCTTCACCGGTAACCGAGCCTCCCTGTCCTGCACATACTCACTGATACGGTCGATTCCAACCGGTAGATCCGGTAGGTCCGTATTCAATTCCGTACGAGGTAGCCGGGGGCCCGCCCAATAGGCAATGCCTAAAACAACAAGGATCAGTAAAGGTATCATATAACGTCGCTTCATCATATCCTCTTCTACTTTTCGTTTTCCCTCACTTCTTCCAGCAACATTTCCATGGCTTTAGAGGCTGCCTTCGCTATATTCCTTTCGCGGGTAAACGAAAAAGTGAACAATTTTGCATAACTCTTCCGGGGTGTCGCTACTCCGATCCAAACCGTCCCTACCGGTTTCTCCGGCGTGCCACCTCCCGGTCCTGCTACGCCTGAGGTCGACACCGCATAATCTGCTCCGGTGATCTTTCTTACTCCTTCGGCCATCTGTAATACCACAGCCTCACTCACAGCTCCTTCCCGTTCCAAATCTGCGGCATTCACTCCCAATACATTTACTTTCACCTCATTCGCATAGGAAACTACACTTCCTTTAAAATAATCCGAACTCCCTGCAATAGAAGTGATCAAATGAGCGATGTAACCTCCTGTACAACTCTCGGCCGTGGCCATAGTGACTTTCTTATTACGCAACAGTTCGCCTAATTGTTTCTCCAGAACGTCGTCTCCCTCGGCATATCTCACGTCCTTTAATACTTCTTTCAGGCTTTCGTAACATTCATCCAGGTGTTTTACACTTTCCCCTTTCGCCGTAATACGTAATCTCACCAGTCCCGGAGAAGGAAGATAAGCCAATTTCAATCCCTCTTTTAAGGCATCTTCCCAATTTTCCAGCATTTGTGCCAATTGGGATTCTGGGACATCGTATACTTTCAGCATCCGGTATTCCAATTGTAAATGCGGATACTTCTTTTTCAATTCCGGCATCACGGAAGTATCGATCAAATGTTCCATTTCGAAGGGTACTCCCGGTAAAGAGATCAGTGACTTCCAGCCTTTTTCGAACCACATTCCCGAAGCTGTACCTTTATCATTACGTAAAATCCGGCAATTATCCGGCAATAAAGCCTGGGAGCGATTTCCTTCGTTCATAGTCAATCCTCTCCTCTTCAACATTTCTTCGAGCCGAGCGAATACTTCCTCGTTCATTTTCAACTGTGAACCGAAATATTCAGCGAGTACCTTTTTAGTAACATCGTCCTTCGTGGGTCCCAAACCTCCGGTTACGATGATCAAATCCGCCTCAGACATCGCATATTCCACCGTCTCATAAATCTCGTCCCTCTTATCCGGGATCGATAAAATCTCTGTAATCTCTACCCCCATATCGGTCAAACTCCGGGCAATATATTGCGAATTCGTGTCCAGAATTTGTCCCATTAAAATTTCATCCCCTATGGTTATAATAATCGCTTTCATCAGGTCAATATTTCATTATCTATTCAATCCTTTGCTATCATGCCTCCTGCAAACAAATTTTATACCAACCCCCAACCGATTCTTCCGTAAAATTCAGTCCGGGAATTAAATTGGTTTATAAAGTGCGTCAAGAACCTTAAGTGATGAAGGAGCACCTCTAAATGGATCCGTGTCACTTCGTTTCTGGTCAATGTCGCCTTGCAGGCTCCTGATTGGCGAACCTGCGGTTCTGAAAGGGAATTTTTTACCCGGAACGAAGTTCCACCACTCAGCGTAGCACTAACCAAAAACCGTAGCCTTTACTGATCTTTTCTGTCAAACCAGAAAAACCTGCTCATTTTTCGGTAATTCCTTTCCACTGGTCTGTACGGAAGGGAGAAGCCAGCAAACCGGCGCTATTTACGAGGTTGTCGTCATAAGGATTATTGCTCCAACCGTAACGGACAGCTACCGGATTCGGTACTTTCTCACTGAAAACAACGACTTTATTCCCATCGATGTAAGCCTTTGCCCATACAAATTTCCGATCAGCTCCGGCAATGGAAAAACCGTTGACATACCCATAACGGTTACGATCGCTGGTCGTCAATCCGTCGCCGACATTCCCGAATGTCAGGATCACTTTCTCTCCCTCCACTTTCATAGACTTATAAACGGGACCTTCTCCCAAAACAGGTTGTCCGTAAGCAACCTGCAGAGCTGCTTTCGCCAATCGTTTCCCCACCTCCTGTTTATTTTTGGGATGAATATCGAAAGCCTCACCGATATCGGTAATAACGGCTTGTCCGGTCTTCGGCAAACTCAGGGTCATATTCTGTGCTTCACGAAGTTCTGCCCAATCGCTGTCTTTCGGCTGATCTTCCACCGCCATAAAATTAGCTAATTGTACCCACAGAAAAGGGAACTCATATCCCCACTGCTGCCGCCAATCGTTTATCATGGCCGGAAACAACGTACGATATTGATAAGCTCTGCCCGCATTATTCTCTCCCTGATACCAGATCACCCCTTTTATCCCATATCCGATCAAGGGATGCACCATCCCGTTGTACAACAAGGAAGAGAAGCTATTCGGACTAATCCCACTGACTTTATACATCGAAGTCACCACCGAAGGCTTATACACCCAATCACCGGCAAGCGAATATCTCTGTCCATCGATTTCCAGGTATACTTCCTCAGCTTTACCGAGGATTCCTCCCAAGCCGCCGGTATCCGTAATGCGAACAGCAATCACATTATTTCCCCCTTTCAGGACACCTGCCGGAATTTCATAAGACCTGTTGGGCATCCAGAAATTCATTTCTCCTACTTTCACCCCATTGACATAGGTCAGGTCTTCGTCATCCACTGCCCCCAGATTTATTCTGGCTTTTTTTCCTGTCACACCCGCCGGCAAATCAATGGTTTTCCGAAACCAAACAATCCCATCTTCGTTCGCCAGTTCTGCCTCCCAGACTTTCGGCACTGCCATCGTCTTCCACCCTTTGGTTTTATAAGCCGGAACATACCATTTCTGAACCAAACCTTTGTCTTTTTTCAAGGCTTCTTTATATAACCTGATATTATCCATCGAATACCCCATCGCTTTCTCCTGATCCTTTCCGGCATATTTTTTATAAGTGTCGTTGGTTTTAACAGCCGTCTCCCAGCTGGTCCAGGTTTCTATATCGGTACCTCCCCAGGAAGTATGAATCAATCCGACAGGCACTCCGATTTCGGGTTGCAATTCTTTACCGAAAAAGTAACCGACAGCCGTAAACAGAGGAGACGTCTGAGGATTACAGGCAGTCCATTCGCAAGGCTCCAGATCGAACTGCTCCTTCGATTGCATATTTTTCGGAACATTCAACAGACGGATATCCGGCAAAGTGGAGGCAGCAATCTCCTGCCCGGCATTTATAACATTATTCAAACCGAACTCCATATTCGATTGTCCGCTACAAACCCAAACATCTCCGATCAATATATTGGTTAAACCGATCGTCTCCTCTGCGGATTCGATCTGCATGTCGTAAGGTCCCCCGGCTTTCATAGCAGGCAATTCCACCCTCCAGATTCCATCCTTCCCGGTTTTTGCCGTTTGCACACTTCCATTCAAAGCGACGGAAATCACTTCATTCTTATCCGCTTTTCCCCACACCCGGATAGGCATATCCCTTTGCAATACCATATTGGAAGAAAAGAAGTGAGGCAGACGTACTTTTGCCTGTAAATCCATACACAGCAACAGCAAGACTCCTAATCCCAAAAGATAAATTCCTTTTTTCATACGATTTTATTAAATGTTAATAAGTAAATCCTGAGCACCGGCCTGTTTCTCTGGCAAAAGAGCAAACAATATACCTACACCAAAAACAAATCCCAATAATTTTCCACCAACTTTTTTCATACTAAATACCAATTACAACTGAGTGAGTTCACAATAGACCCGATCTATAACATGGGGTAAATTTAAATAATTATTTTTAAAATAACATAGCCCACGGGGGACAGGGCCCTGCGCTATCTTTTCTCTCACAAACACAGTATTTTTTATTTGCCTATTTTTTCTTATATTTGCTTTAAATTAAAAAGAAAAGGAAATTTATGCGTTATCTCGATCCTAAAGCCGATCTGACTTTCAAACATGTTTTCGGCGAGCATCCCGACCTGGTGATCAGCTTGCTGAACGCCCTGTTGCCCTTAAACCCCAGGCATGAGATCAGGGAGATAGAATACCTTCCGGCCGAACTCGTACCGGAAAATCCTTTACGCAAGAACAGTATCGTGGACGTCCGCTGCCGCGATGCAGAAGGACGTCAGTTTATCGTCGAGATGCAAATGATCTGGTCTCCGGAGTTTCGCCAACGGGTATTGTTCAATGCTTCGAAGGCCTATGTACGGCAAATCGACACCGGTCAGGAATACGAACTGTTGCAGCCGGTATATTCGCTGAATCTGGTAAATGAAGTATTCGAGCCTGAGCTCGAAGGCTTTTATCATTATTATCAGCTAGTACACATGGAACACACTGAAAAAGTGATCGAAGGCCTACACTTGATTTTCGTAGAACTGCCCAAATTCAACCCACATACCTATTCTGAGAAGAAAATGCAAGTACTCTGGCTTCGTTTCCTGACGGAAATCAATGAACATACCCGCGAAGTGCCGCCTGAGCTGTTGGCCAATCCGGAAGTAAAAAAAGCCGTGAACGCCGTAGAAGAATCTGCTTTCACCGAAGCACAGCTTTTGGGTTACGAAAAATTCTGGGATATCATCAGTGTCGAGAAAACACTATATAACAGCGCTATCCGGAAAGGAATGGCAAAAGGAATTGAAGAAGGAATTAAAGAAGGAATGACAAAAGGCATAGAAGTTGGAAGAGCAGAAGGAATTGTGGAAGGTATAGAAAAAGAGAAGCTCGTTATAGCCCGCCAAATGAAAGTAGACGGTTTACCGTACGACACCATATCCAAATATACAGGGTTACCGGTTGAGAAAATTGAAAAAGCGTAACAATAGCTCACTGCCCTGTCCCCGTGAGCTATTGAGGTATGGTGATGGTGAACTTGCTGCCGATTCCCAATTCACTTTCCAACCGGATACTTCCTCCGTATGCACAAACTACTTTGTGGACAAAAGTCAAGCCTAATCCGAAACCGGTAGTTTTGGTCACTTGTTGATTTTTTACACGGTAGAACTGTTTGAAAATTTGCTTCTGATCTTTGGGTGCGATTCCCATACCGTTATCTTCGACGGTCAGCACATAATTGTCACCGATAGTATAAAAGTCAACTTTCACCACGGGATGAGTACCGCCATATTTAATGGCATTATCTACCAAATTAACAACGACATAATTGAAATATATTTTATCTAAACATGGATACTCCAGTCCTTCAGCAATCCGGTAACCCACCCGTGCGTAAGGCCGGATCAATGAAAACATTTCGGTCGTCATTTCCATCTCGAATTTCAGATCGATCACTTCCCGGTTTATCATCAATACAGAAGTCTTTAGAGAAGTCAGCATCGTATCGGTGATATCCGCCATCTTCATCAAACGCGCCTTTACCATAGTCAATTTTGTCGTATCCCGGGGACATAAGACAGAATCTTTCCCCTCCAGAATACCATTTACTACCGAAATCATCGTTGCCAAAGGCTTCTTCAATTCATGTTCCAAATGCGTCATTCCCATCGTTTGTATCCGCGCACTACGCACTGTCATCCGTATCGAACACCACTGCCAAACCAAACAGAAGATAAAACCGATCATGAATATCAATTCAACCCATAAAATACCACTTAAAGCACGGAAAACAAAGGGAAGTTCGAAGGTTGCTAATAATTGATGTTTATTCTTATACCCTAACTCGATAGGAAGGGTCATAATAGAATTACAATTTTTCTTTAGATTTCCTGTAGATTGTAATTCTTCTCCCTCAATATTCAAAACTTTTAATATGGGATTTTCAGTAATACCTTTTTCTTTTAAATACTCTATATACAATCCGTTCAATCGAAAAATATCAAATAATCCATGCTTATTCAAATAATCATAGGTGATCAATTTTCCTAATTTATCAACCATATCGGGAGATTTGATCGGAATAGAATCCCTTTTATTGTCATAATACCAATAAAAATAATTGTCCATTGTCAAACTAGACGTTAATCTATTATTTTTAGCATAATTCAAACTTTCATCATATAAATATCTATAAGTTGTATTTAATAAAACGTAATTTGCACTTTCACGAAATTCCCCAAGCTTTATTTCGCGCACATGGTATAACCACATCCCTTGTCCTAATAGCACACATATCAATAAGACAACGGACAATTGGCCCATAATTTTCATATTATTTTTCATATCTTAAATCTTTAGCATATTAAAGAATATCCCTTTTTTTACAAAATTAAGAATCTTTCCTAACTTTGTAGCGCAAAAACCAATAAATATAAAAATGAGAAAAAAAGCCAGAATTTTTATGGGAGGAATTATTATTCTGACCGCATTGTCTATTAATTTTATGTTTTCTAAAGAATCTACAATTACTGGTATTACCTTTGATAATATAGATGCTTTAGCTGAAAAAGAATCTGATCCAGCCCCCAGATGTATCTATGTAGGACAGGTATGTTTTGGTATTGATTCAGAGGGTCATGTAGGTACTCATTTTGGATTAAGTAGTTTTCAATAAGATTTAACATGAAAAAACTATATTACTTCATCATCCCTGCTCTTCTGCTCGGCAGTTGTCAATCCGATCCGACCTTAGAGACCGAATCTTCTCCGTTAGTACGGACGAAGGTGACAGAGCTTCAATATGCCCAAACAGACAAAATCGATGTGGAGGCATTGAACATTATCTCTCCTTATAAATTTGTAAAAAAAGGAAACTTATATGCTTTTCTTACTCCCAGTAGCGCTTACCGTTTCGCTATTTATGACAGCGAAAACGGAACCGTTACCCGTTTAGTACCGGCAGGCAGAAACGAAGGAGAAGGCATGTATTTTATCAGTATGAACCTAAACGGAGACATCGTTTCGGCATTCGATTTCGGAACTAAAAAGTTCGTGGAAATTAACTTGAACGAATATGCGACTCCGGGTTACCAGCCTACGTTCACTTCCCTCACCGACAACAACAAGACCCCTATCGGAGCCATCCGGATCGGTGACCGCCTGCTGTCGACCGGAGTTTATACCCAAGGCCGTTATTGCATCAGTCAAGCATCCGGAGCCGACACCTATAGTGTAAGTTATCCGGCCTGTGCCGATCCCACTCTGACGGATACGCTCAAAAGTGCATTTTATGCCAGCAATACCTTAGCAGTAAAACCGACGCTCGAACGCTTGGCCTGCGCCAATATGCAAACCGGTTGCCTGGACATTTGTGAAATCAACGGTAACGAACTGATCCGTGTCAATGAAGTGCATCTGACCCCTGCCAAGGTAAAATTCAACCGTCACCGTCCCAAAGGCCGTGGTTTAGTCCATCCGGTCAATTATTCCAAATATCATATTTTCGGGTTCTGTGATCTGGCTGTATCGGATGATTACATCTATGCCCTGTATTCAGGACGGACGCTAAAACAACATAATCTGGACGTCGACAAAGGCAAAACCATACTGGTATTCGACTGGAACGGTTCGCACGTGCGTACTTACCGCCTGGAAAATGCTTGTTCTTCGATCAGCTATAGTGCCGAAGAAAATACCATTTATGCCTTATCTCAGGAAAACAATCATTCCGAGATTATAACACTCCATCTCTAGTGTTGTTGCTATACTCCACGTATATAGAGGAGAGCGAACTTGAAGTAAGATTGTCTGCCAGACTCTCTTCTCAAGTTCCTCTCTATTTTTTATGCCCTTCCTTCGGGATATTCAGTAAATAGTATAAAATTAGCCAACTAATTCATACACAAAATGTTGCGAATTAGTTGGCTTTTTTGTATCTTTAGGTATTCCCCCGCAAATAAGGTTTGGAATCCAAAACGGGGGAAATTCCCCAACAAAGATATGGCTAAGATACAAAATATTTCGGAAATTCACCCTACTTTGGGCTTTACAGAATTTGATATTATAGAAAAATATCGCAAGAGTTTTCATGAGAGTGAGCTTGGCAGGCTTCATTCGGTGTTTCCGTTTGAGCGTATGGCAAAGACCATGGGCCTGTCGGAACAGCGACTGGGACGCAGGAACATCTTCAGTCCTTCGGCGAAGATCGCCCTTATGGTCCTGAAGGCGTACACCGGATTCTCTGACAGGCAGCTGGTGGAACATCTTAACGGGAACATACACTACCAGATGTTCTGCGGGATTATGATAAATCCGTCCTTTCCCATAACCAACTACAAGATAGTCAGTGCCATCCGCAATGAGATAGCGTCCCGTCTTGATGTTGATTCCCTCCAGGAAGTGCTGG